>OLWN01000026.1_pt1 | contig 167073 bp, 187 predicted proteins | sample 1644151 | NCBI WGS metagenome assembly OLWN01 (sample SAMEA103958121, study PRJEB25191) | human gut metagenome
TCTTTTATATTTAATTTTTGATATCTTTCGGGATAATATTTTAAAGAATAAATTTGATTTATAATTTGATTATAAAGATTATCAGCAATGATTTTTGCATTTAATTTATTACAGATATAATTATATATAGATTCTAATTCTCGTTTAAAATTCGGAGACCAAATAATATTATATTTTCTCATTTATATGATACTTGTCCTCCATTTCTGCAACAGCTTCTTCCATTGTTATTCCTTTACCTTCTTCTATTTCATTTATTGCTTTATTAATTTGTTCAAGTACATCTTTTTTAAATTCTTCGAAGTCAGCATATTGTTTATCAAACTTTTCTGAAATTCGTTTTTCTATTTCTTTTTCCGTTAACCATCCATTTGTTAATTCTTCATAAGCCTCATTACTTAATAATACTAAATCATTATAACCGTTTTTAGTAATATATATAGGTTGTTTAGTTTCATGACAAATTTTCGAAATCTCACTATAGTTATTTCTCAAATCTGCTGATGGTCTTATTACTGCCATACAACTTCCTCCTTTTAAATTAATATATTCAAATTATATCGTAATTATTACATTTAATCAATAGTATTCAAAACAAAAAGCCAAAATTATTTTGATTTAATAATCTTGGCCCTTTTAAATTTATAAATTATCTGTACTTATATCTTCTTTAACAATTGTTTTTAGGTCTTTTTTAGCTTTCTTTCCTCTAGTATTTGATGCATGTTTTATTATTGTTTTTTCGTATAGGTTTCTTGCAAATCTTGCATTTCCAAAGTTTTTAGTATTTCTATATTTGTCTATTACTTTTACTACTTCATCACATGCTTCTTTAGTAATACTAAATCCTGCTTTTTTAACCATTCCTTCAAAGATTTTTAATAATTCTTCAGATGTATAGTCTTTAAAATCTAGTGTATAACCAATTCTAGAAACTATACCTGAGTTAGCATTTAAAAATGCTTGCATTTCTTTTGTGTATCCAGCAAAAATTACAACCAGATTATCTCTATAATTTTCCATTGCCTGTATAAGTGTTGCAATAGCTTCTTTATTAAATGAATTTCCACTTTCTTCTTCAGATGCAAGTGAATATGCTTCATCTACAAATAGTACTCCACCCAAAGCTCTTTCAATAACAGCCATTGTTTTTGGTGCAGTTTGTCCAACATATTCAGCAACTAAATCTTTACTTGATACTTCAATTAATTTATTTTGTTTTATATATTTTAAATTATATAACATTTCTGCAATAATTCTTGCAACAGTTGTTTTGCCTGTTCCTGGATTTCCTAAAAATACCATGTGTAAATTTATGTCTTTAATTTTTAAGTCATCTTTAGTTTTATTTTTTAATTCTATTAAATCTACTAAATCTTTTAATACTTGTTTTATATTTTCAAGTCCTACAAGATTATTTAGATCTGCAAATATTTCATCCATAGATTTTTCCTGTTCGTATTTTGGTAAATCATTTTCTGTTATTTCTTGATCTTTGCTAAATAATATTTTATTACATAATTTATCTCTGTATTCAGGAAATGATAAATTTGTTTTTGGATATGTAGCAGCAATATAATCTAATAGTTTAATTGATGCCTCGTCTGTTATTTTGCTACTTTCTTTTAATTTACCTAATACTTCTTGATAAACATCCTGTACATCTATATTAGTTGATTCAATTTTAAATTCAAAATATTTCTCAAGCATATCTGATTGCATCGCTTGTTCAATTGTTTCAGGTGTTTTTGAAATCAAAATAGTCAAAAAGTCTTTTTGATTTTCTTCTAACTTTTCTTTCATATTATGCAAAAATCTATCTTTAAATTCTTTTTCTTTTGCTAAAAGTCCCTCAAAATCTTTTAATACAACTACACTATTCTTTTTACTATATATTTCTTCAATTTGTTCTGGTTTTTCTATGTTATAAAAAGAAGTCTCAATAGTAGTTCCTCTTTTTATATATGAGAAAAATGTCGCAGTATCACTTATTATATCAACTATACTATACATAGTTTCTTTATTGTTTGAATAAATGCACATATTAAATGGAATGTATTGTTTTTCTATTCCTTCACTATATTTTCTCATATACTCAATAATTTTTTTAAGAGTATTTTTTGATTGTTCTGTAATGTATAGTTTTTCTAACTTTTCAAAAGCCTTTAGCATAAATTCATCTTTTGTTTCTTTTATTTGCTCTTCAGTTAGTTCATCTTTTGCCTCATCTTGCTTGTTTAATTCAATTGTAGGATAATCTTGGTTTAATCCTAATTCTTTTGCTAATTTTTCATTTTCTGCTTTAATTTTTTCCACTCCAAAAAAATCTTCATATACATCTTTAAAAAATTGTTTAGTATCCATATATTCCTCTCAATTGACAAATTATTTAACTTGTAATTCAATCATTTTTTCTTTTAATTCTTTTTCAATATTTGCAAGTTCTACTTCAGCTTCTTGACGTTTTACTCTTCCATTTTCATGAATTTGTATAACTTGATCTAATGTATCAATTATATCTTTATTAGTTTTTTGTAATGTAGCAACATCAACAATAGCTCTTTCTGATTCTTCTGCAATTTCTATTGAACCTTGTTTTAATATTTCGCTATTCTTTTGTAGCATACTATTTGTTAAATCTGTAACAGCTTTTTGTGCTCCAATTGCTTGTTTAGCATTGTTTATTCCTAATGCTAATACCATTTGGTTTTTCCATAATGGAATTGTATTTGTTAAAGAACCTTGAATTTTTTCTACAAGTTCTGCTTCATTGTTTTGTAGTAAACGAATTTGCGGTGCCATTTGAATAGATATAATTCTTGTTGTTTTTAAATCATATATTTTCTTTTCAAATCTATTTATCATGTTTTCCATATCATTTACTTTTTGTGCATCAAGTTGTTCTCCTGATTCTTTAGCCTTTTTTTGTAATTCAGGTAATGTTACATTTCTTAATTCTTCAATTTTCTTTTCACCTGCAATAATGTATAAAGATAGTTCTTTAAAATACTCTAAGTTTTTTTCATACATTGTATCGAATATTGTAATATCTTTTAACATTTGTAATCTATGTTTTTCTAGTCCTGCTTCAATTTTGTCTATGTTTACTTCAACTTTTTCATATCCAGCTATTAGTTTTTCTAATTGTTTTTTTACACTAGTAAATAATTTTCCTAATCCAGTTTTGTTTGTATTAGCTATATCAGAATCAAATGATTTTATTTCACCCACAAGGTCTGCAAGTAAGTCGCCTACTTCTCCTGTGCTTCTTGTTTTTACATCTTCTAATACACTATCAGAAAATTGTGATATTTTAGTTTGAGCTTTTGCTCCATATTGCAATATTTGTGTTGCATCTTCAACATTTATTTTTTGATTAAATTCTTCTATTGCATCTTTTTCTTCTTGTGATAATAAATCATAATTTAATGACTTTTCAATTTTTTCATCTGTTACTTTCTTAGATTCTTGAGCTAAGCTTTCTACTTCAGTTCTATTTACTTCCTTATTGACTTTTAATTCTTCCATTTGTTTTTTCTCCTTTTATATTATTTTTTTAAATATTCAATCAACTGATTATAAACATCCATCTTTAAGCTTGTTACAGTACTTGTTATGTTTTGTGGAATTCCTATTTCTAACCCTGAAACATCATAGTTTCCACCTGTAATGCCAGTTCTAAATCCATATTCAGACCATGCAATTTGTTGAATTTCTTTATCTTCAAATGCTTGGTAGAATTTATTTCCACTTTCATCAAAAGTTGCTATACAATGTGAATTCCATATTGTTGGAGTTGGGTATAATATACGTATATCTTTTTTAACTTGTTCAAAGCCTTCAGGATTTGAATTTGCAAATTCAATTATACTCTTTTCATAGTCAACAATCATAGGTTCCCCACCCATACCTGTTTTTAAATATTTTTCAAACAAGTCTGCAGGTGTATTATTCATGTATCCAGATTTCTCATAAAATTCTTTTAATTTTGGTAAATTGGTTTGTAAATTCTTGTCATTTATTGAGCTTTCACACATTATTGATAATAATAATCCATAATATGTTGCACCTGGTGATGATGTAACTGGGTCTGTAGAAGCAACATTTATATTACCATATAATTGACTTAATCCGATATCAGACCATTTTTTTCCTGTTAATATATAGTTTAGAAGTTTTGGCATATCTGTTATATAGTATACTCCATCTTTTTGAGTTACTATTTTTTCCTTTTCTAAAGCATCAACAACTTCTCCCCAACTATATATTACTATTGGAGTATTTAAAGTTAGTCCTCCATTTAAAACTCTATATCTGTCTGCTTCTCCTTCTGATTTATTTGGAGATAACTTATAGTAATCATAAAATCTTTGATCAGAGCAAAACATTGCATCATATTTAGTTATTCCATCTTCTCTTACTAATGAACTCTTAATTAATTTTCCATTGCTCCACGAATCATAAACAACATTTAGTCCATATTTATTTTCCATAATATTTATTACATTTTCATTTGCAATAAATCCTTCTTTTCCACCTCCTGTTGCTACATATACTGTTGTTAGGTTTTTACCTGATAATGAGTCCTTTTTATCTCCTATAAATTTAATTCCAATTATAATTAATATCAGAACTAAAAATATTATGAGCCCTATAATTTGTTTTTTACTCACTATTTTCTCCTCCTTTATTAAATTTTAAAATCATTATCATCTACATCATAACCATCTGATTTTAACATTGTATCAAATACCTTCATTTCTGCATCAGTATCAATCATATCAGATTGGTATAAATTTGATAGTTGTTTTTTAAAAGCTTCATTTATTTTCTTTACCATTTTCTGTGTTGATTCCATAAATTTTTTGCTGTCTTCAGTATTCAATTTTTGATTTTCAATTTCGTCATATTTAGTTAATATGTTTATTGTTACAGGTAAATAATAGCCAAAAAAATTATTCATTTTTTTGTATTTATCTGGTTTCTTCTCAACAGTTTCAATTATTTTAGATACTGTTGTGTGAATTTCTGATATATTATTAGATAATTCCGGATCCTCAACTTGAGAAACCATTTTTTGAATTTTTGTATTTGTATTTTTAGCTTCATTTAGAGCCTCATATACATTTAATTTTTCCTGTTTTGTTTTTTCAGTTTTACTTAATATAAGTTCTCCTGCTCCAAATGCACTTGCTCCTATTGCAAGTGAAGGAATTATTCCTATTGATAATCCTAAATATGGAATTGCAAAAAATGCTCCACCGCACTATTGCAGATACAATTGTTGAATTTTTCACGTTTTATACCTCTTTTTTAATTATATCCTCTTACTTCTTTAAAAGCCTTTTTCAAATCTTGTTTTCCATCAAAAACCTTTCCATTACTTAATGTTGCCATATCTTGCAATTGTTGTTTTGCAGCACTTCCAAACATTATAGAATATATTGGTATTGATTTTCCATTTCTATTATATATTGTTTTTAATTTTGAAAATGTTCCCACATTTGCTTTTCCATCAGTCATTGCAATTATTGAAACATTATATTTTTCCATGTCTTCTTGGCTTAATTTCATTAAAGCTTCTATTACTGCTGGGTAAAGAGCTGTTGTATCATTAGGTTTAATTTTTCTTATATTTGTTAATAGCTGTTCTGTTTTTGTTCCATTATCAGTGCTATATGACTGCAATACAGTTCTGTTAAAAGGTATTATATCTATTTTGTCTTTTGCTGAAAATTGCAAAAAGTCATTTGCAGCTTCATCAGACAAAATATAGTTCATTGCATTCATTAATTCTGCATATCCTGTACCAGTCATACTTCCAGAATAATCTAAGCAGAATGCAACATGTACTGGTTTTCTTAACTCAGATTGATATAAGTTAAGAGCTAATTTTATTACTTCTGTACTTGGATATTTGACAGGTGAAATGTATTTAGTAGTATCAATTCCCCACCCAGGGTTAAATATACTTTTATCTACATTAGAGTTCACGCCTCCATACCATGTTCTTCTTCCTTTTGCTTGTAGTAATTTTTGACCCTCATTACTTAATATATAAGATTGTAAATCTAAGAAAATCTCTTTAGATTTTTCATCTTTATTGTCAATATATGCAAATGGTGAATCTGATATTGAAACTCCGTCCACAGGATATATTGCATATAATGTTTCTTTTCCTTGTTGTTGTAATTTTTTATTTATATTTATAATTGAAGACTCATAAGTAACCACTGCTTCATAATTACCATTAAGAAATATCTCTTCCAAAAAGTCTTCACTTCCAGATGATCTCTCTAGTCCCGTAAATAATGTAGTTAAGTTTTTAACTAATTTTTTATTTTGTAAATTTTCTTTTTTTAGTACTTCTGGATTTCCTGCTAATGTATATAAAAATCCCAAGTATGCTGATGCACCACTATTAGTACTTGTTGGGTTTGACATACTAAATTTTAATTTTCCACTAGAAATTGCATTTACTATGTCTTTTGTTTTTATTGTTTTATCTGTAAATCCCAATTCTTTAGCTTTGGATTTTTTTATACCAAATACTATTGGGTTTATGCTTGTGTATTTTGAATTCGAAACTTTTACATTGTCGTCTAGCATATAAAGCCATATAGAATTTGATACCCACACTGCATCATAATTTTCACCACTATTTAATTTTTCCATTACATCTAGTGTGCCAGCATATTCTATATTTATATCGTAATTCTTTGTTTTAGCATAATTTTGTATTACCTCTTCTAAATCTTCATTTTCTTGGCTTGCAATTATATTAAGTGTTTTTTTTGTAAATATATCCATAATGTTATTTTTTGCCTCATTTACTAATATATTATCTCCTAGTGCTTCAGCTACCAAAGAAAGCATAATAAGTGCAAATATTATTATTGCAATCCAAACTGTTGCTTTTGTTTTTTTCAAGCTACCCCCTCCTTTATTTAGTTAATTATATATTTAATTATTTTAATTGGCAATATTTTTTAAATAAATATACACATATATTTTTAAGCAAAAAACAAGAATAAATTTACATTATTCTTGTTTTTTATTAATTAAAATTTATTCAAATATATTTTATCAGTATATAGTTTATTTGCAAATGAATATACTACTCTTTTTAAAACGTATTTATCAAATGTTATAGGTTCTTCAGGTGTGTATTCTTTTCCTGCAAATATTGCGCTAATTGCATTTTCTAAACTTTCACAGAAATTATTGTATACTGTTTGAATTGGAATAGATTTAGTTGCAGATTTTATCATTGTAGCAATATCATTTATACTATATAAAGGTTTAAGAATGCATATAACAAATAAATTTGCAATATGTTCTTTATTATACTTTTTGTTAATTGCTGGTTTTATAACGTTATGTTTTACATAATTATTTATCATGCTTTTTGTTATAACATGACCTTCTTTTTCTTTACTAACAAAATTAGACAAGGCATCATCTAAAAAGCAAATGACTTGATCTACATACAAATCCAAGTTAGGTAGTTCTTCCCATCTTGGAATATGAAAGTCAGCAATCTCCTTTTCTTTATAAATTTCTTGCTCCATTTTTCTTATCCCCTTTATTATATCTACAATTATCTCTTAATTTTATTAGTTGTAGTTTTTTCAAACTCTTTATCTCTAATAACTATTTTTCCTATTCTTTTGTATATTGGTAGCACTTCACATTCTTTTGATATATCTTTCTTTAATTTTTGTTCTTTGTCTTGTATATTTAACTCTTTTAATTTGTCTTCATTTAAAAACACTTCAGCACATAAAGCTATTTCGCTTCCGCTTTTGTCTTTTACTCCTGATACAACTACCTCTTGAACATAAGGAATTCTCATTATATAATTTTCAATTTCCTCTGGGAATACATTTTTTCCATTATCTAGAACAATTAGGTTTTTCTTTCTTCCAGTTATCATTAATTGACCTTTGTCATTTATTTTTCCATAATCTCCTGTTCTAAACCATCCATTTTGTAAAACTTCTGCTGTTTTTTCAGGTTGTTTATAATAGCCAAGCATAACTATGTCACCTTTTACGCAGATTTCCCCGTCTCCTTCTGGTGTTACATCTTCTAATTTAATTTCTACACATTCTAGTGGGAATCCAACTGTTGAACAGTCATTACAGTAATCCATGTTAGCACTAACTAAAGGTGAACATTCTGTTATTCCATATCCATTTATTAAGTCTATTCCTATAGTATCAAAGAAATCTCCCAATTCAGGTCTTACTGCTGCTCCACCTGTTACTATTTTTCTTAAATTTCCACCAAATGCATTATGTATTGATTTAAAGAATTTCTTTCTCAAATCTATTCCCACTTTTCTAAGTTCATTACTTATAACCATCATTGCTTTTAGTGCTTTGTCTTTATGACTTTCTTTAGCATTTGACCATATCTTTTTATAAAACAATTCTACAAATGCTGGTACAACATATATATAATCTGGTTTGTATAATTGTAAGTTTTTAAGTACTGCTTTTAAACTTTCATTAATACATATTGTTGAGTGATGATGTAATGATACTAGAATTCCAGCAACAGCTTCATAAGTATGGTGCCATGGTAAAACAGATAAACATCTATCATATACTGTTGAAACTCTTAAGCCATAATACACTATGCTTATTAAGTTATGTTCTGATAACATTACTCCTTTAGCCATTCCTGTTGTTCCTGATGTATAAACTAGCATTTTAAGACTATTATGATCTGGTACCATTTCTGTATAAGTTTTATCTCCACCTTCGTAAAGTTTTTTGCCTTCTGCTTTAAATTCATTATATGACAATTTATTTCCTTCTGACTTTTCTGTTTCAAATCCTATAAAATATTTTACATTTGGTGTTTTTGAAGCAATTTCTTCAATGTCCTTTTCATATTTTTTTGCATAAAATAGTACTTCACTATCACTGTCATTTAATACATTTATAATATCATATACTGGTAATTCTTTATCAATTGGAACAATTACACCTTTGCTCTTTAATACTGTTAAGTATACAGTAACATATTTATAACTGTTATCTCCTATTACTGCAACATGCTTATCAGCCATATTTATAGAGTTTAGTGCTGTTCCTAGTTCAAATGTATCTTCTTGAAATTCTTTATATGTAACATCTTTAACTTTATCTTTTCCTTCTTTATATTTAAAAGCGATTTTATCTCCTGCTTGTTCCACAGCCATTTCAAGTAACTGTTTAATTGTGTTAACCTTTTGAACATTATAATATTTCAATTCTTTTGTTTTTCCCATATTAATAGATCCTTCCTTTTATAACCTCGACTTACTATTATGCAAACCATATAATCTAGTTTTCGAAACTATTATATACATTCTTATTTAATTAGTCAATAATTATTACTATCTTTCTTATAAAATATAATAGGTAGTCTTACTACATGTTATACTTACACTTACATGTCTGCTTTTTTTAGTTCTACATCTGATTTTAATTTAAATATTTTTTATTTATTTAGCAGTCCCCACAATAAGTGATATTCTGAAACCACAGCTAACTTTAAGAGTGCCAAAACTGTCAGGTCCGAATGAACCTCTTGAAGTATACGCGTAAACATCATTTTTACTGCTATCATACTTTCCTCCACGATACGAAACATTAAACCACGTAGAATTTTGATGTATTGGGTTATCACAGTCTTCTGTTGTCCATTCTTCAACATTTCCTGACATATCCCATATATTACAATATTTATCATTGTTTATTCCTGTATTTGCAAATGATGTACTTTTATTTTGACTTGCATACGTGCTTGCCTTTTCTTCTGTTGAATATGTTTGTATAAATATTATTGCTGTATCCCACGCATAGCCATTTGTCAATCCACTTGCATATATCAGTTTATCATTTTTTTCTGTTTCATAATACATTTTTGAAGCTATAAAACAACTTTTTTCATTTTCTTATGTTTCCCCTTTCTATATTTTTCCTCTGCATTGCATATAATTGTTTTACAATTAAAACACACAAAAACGCAAACTGTTTTTATTCACAGTTTGCGTTTACTATATGCTTAATAAAGCTATTTAAAGCCTTTATTTTTTTATAAAGTTACGTGTGTACTCTTGCAACGGTTTCGGTCCTCATCATGGTCTACACTCTTTCTTTATTTTTCTTTTGAATTTTTCTATAATTAGAATAATATAACTATTTGAGTTTTTCAATAGAATTTTAGATTTTTATTACAAATTCTGACCAATCACTCAAATATGGTGCTATATATTCTAAGTCCCATGTTTGTAAACTTCTTACTGTTGTAGCATGTGCTCCCCCTGTGTATGTATAATCATCAAAATACATACTTATTAATTTATCATCATTATATGTGATATTTGTTTCTCTATATAGTTCATATATCATAATTGGATATCCATTTTTTTTATTATATTCATAAGTTTCTTTTGCTTGATTATATAGTTCTCCTTCAGCATATTCTTTTAATTTTAAAGCCTCTTGTCTATTCTCATGATTAAATCTCTGTTTTCCAATATCATATTGACTTTGTGTTATTTCTGGATATTTTATAGTATATTTTAAAATTACTTCTCCTTTGTAATATAATTGTTTTTCGGCAATATTTATTTTTGTTTTGTTTTCCATTTTATTTCTCACAAAAACTCCTTTTTCCATATATTATGAAAAAAGGAGTTTTTATGTTCTATTTTAATTTTTCAACAAATTCTTTTGCTTTTTGTTGTAATTCTTTTAGTGTTCCATCATTTGTTATATGATAGTCATATTCGTATTTGTCTACATCTCTATCTGAAATGTTTGTGCTTATTGCTGCAACATTTTTGTTTGTAATCAGTAATGTTTTTGCACCTAAACACTTTTTACATTTTTCAATTTCTTCACATTCTCTAATATGTACAAACATTATTTGTTTATCTGAATTTTTAAATTCTTCTGCCATATTAGAAATATATTTAAATGGAGCATCATTGTATTCAATTCCAAGTTCCTTTAAATCCGATAAAAACTTTCTAGATTTTTCGTCCTTTTCTCCATTCCAACCAGCAAGAACTTTTGCTGCTTCTTTTACTTTATCTACAGAAGATATATTCATTATTGGAGTATACTCATTGCAAAACTGTACAAAAGTGTCTTTTCCAACTCCTCCACTTCCATTTATAACAACAATCTCTTTCATTATTACTCCTTTTCAATGCACTTTGACAATATAATATGATGATTCTATTTTAATTTTTATTTCATCATATCTTTAATAGCTTCAATTTCAGCTTCAGCTTCTAATCTTGCAAATAGCACTTCTGGTTTTTCAGTAACTTTAATATTAGCTAATTTAGTATAATTGTATAAGCTATCCCATATTCTTAATTCTTCTGGAATGTTAAGTTGGTTTAACATTTTTTCAGAAGTATGGTTCATATATGGATTAATTAAAATAGCAATTCTACGTAAATTTTCTACTAAATGATACATTACAGATTTTAATTCTTCTGTTTTACCTTCTTTGAACAATACCCATGGTGCAGTTTCATCAATATATTTATTTGTTCTAGAAACTAAATTCCATGTTTCAATTATTGCATTGCTTGTGTGATATGTATCAAATTGCTCTTCTACTTGTTTTATTGAATTTTTAGAAAACTCTTCTAATTCTTTGTCTAAGTCTGATATATTAGTTGGATATGAAGTTATTTCTCCTCCAAAATATTTATTTATCATTCCTATAGTTCTATTTAAAAGATTTCCTAAATCATTGCATAAATCAAAATTAAATCTTTCAACAAATCCCTCTGGAGTAAATGTTCCATCTTGTCCAAAAGACATTTCTCTTAAAATAAAGTATTTGAAGGCATCTAGCCCATATCTTTCAATAAGTGGTTCAGGACATATAACATTTCCTTTAGATTTAGACATCTTGCCATCTTTCATCATTATAAATCCATGTGCATAAATTTGTTTTGGTAATGGTAAATCTAATGCCATTAAAAATATTGGCCAATATAGTCCATGAAAACGAATAATATCTTTACCAACAATGTGTAAATCTGCTGGCCAGTATTTTTTCATTAAACTATCATCGTCTGATAAATATCCAAGTGCTGTAATATAATTTGTTAAAGCATCTAACCAAACATATACAACGTGTTTTGGATCTTTTCTTACTTTTACTCCCCAATCAAAACTTGTACGGCTTACACATAAATCTTCTAATCCAGGTTTTAAAAAGTTATTAAATAATTCATTTTTTCTAGACTCAGGTAAAATAAATTCTGGATTATCATTATAGAATTTTATAAGTCTATCCGCATATTTTTTCATGTTGAAAAAATATGATTCTTCTTTCATTTTTTTAACTTCTCTACCACAGTCAGGGCATTTTCCATCCACTAATTGAGTTTCAGTAAAATACGTTTCACAAGGCATACAATACCAGCCTTCATATTCTGATTTATATATATCTCCTTGTTCCATTAATCTGTCAAAAATTTCTTCTACTACTTTTGTATGTCGTTCATCTGTTGTACGAATAAAATCATCATACTCTATTTCCATTAAACTCCATATTTTTTTTGCTTCTTCAGCCATTTCGTCAACATGCTCTTGAGGAGTTTTCCCTCTACCTTCTGCAACTTTTTGAACTTTTTGTCCATGTTCATCCATTCCTGTAAGCATGTATGCATCAAAGCCTCTTGCTTTTTTATATCTTTTTATAGTACTTGCTAATGCTGTTGTATAAGCTGTTCCTATATGAAATTTTCCACTTGGATAATAGATGGGTGTTGTTATGTAAAATTTTTGCATTTTTTCATCCCTTTCTTAGTATAAAAATTAATTTGAAAATATAACTGTTGACTAAATTTTAAACTTAGTTACAACAGTTATATGTTGCTCATGATTATTTATTTATAATACCCTATACCTTATTCCAAAACCAGTCTAAGCTATTATCAATGCTTTTTCTTCTACCTTCTTTTGCTTCTATATCATCTATCCATAAATATGAAATAAATGATATAAATATAAATAATAAGTCTATTGTAGCAGATGTAGTAATTGCATTATAGATTTCTTGGCTTTCATTTGGCATCAATATAAATTCTACTGTATGTCCTACTAGTAGTCCAATAAATGCAAATAATACTGTACCTATAATCCAAGCTTTCTTATTTTCTTTTGCAAGAAAAAGCATTAGAACAAATAATACTACTCCTACAAAAATTGAAAATGGTTGTGTAAAATTAATAATTGGCATTAAAAATTCCTCCTTTGTATATTTATATTTTAATTTAATTTTTTCTCTATTAATTTTGCTAGTGTTTCTGCTTTTTCCTTAATGTAGTTTTGATCTTCTCCTTCTATCATTACACGTATTAGTGGTTCTGTACCAGAAGGTCTAATTAAAACTCTTCCATTTCCGGAAAATTCTTTTTCAAGTTTTTCTATTTCGCCTTGAATTTCACTATCTTCTTTGTATAAGTTTTTCTTTTCACTTGATACTTTTGCATTTACTAAAACTTGAGGATACATTTTTATAATGTTGCATAATTCTGAAGCGCTCTTTTGTTTTTCAAGCATGACTCTAATTAACATTAAAGATGTTAAAATTCCATCTCCTGTTGGATTGTAATCCAAGAATATAATATGTCCAGATTGTTCTCCTCCTATATTATAACCATTTTTTAACATTTCTTCTAGTACATATCTATCTCCAACTTTAGTTTGTACAAAATTTAATTTATTATTCTCTGCGTATTTTTTTAACCCTAAATTACTCATAACTGTTGCAACAACTGTATCATTTTTTAATGTTCCTTTTTCTTTCATGTAATTTGAAATAATGGCTAATAATTTATCTCCATCAATTTCATTACCTTTTTCATCAACGGTTAAACATCTGTCTCCATCTCCATCATAAGCAATTCCTAGGTTGCAATTGTTTTCTACAACATATTTTTTTAACATATCTAAATGTGTAGATCCACAATTTTCATTAATATTTACACCATTTGGAGTATTATTCATAATATAATGTTTTATTCCTAATGCTGTAAATACTTTTTCTGCTACAACTGAAGTGGCTCCATTAGCTGTATCAATTGCAACTACAAAATTATTTGTATCATAATTTTCAAATTCTTCTTCAAAGTTTTTTCTGAAGAAATATACATATTCATCTAAAAGATCTGTTCTTACCTCAGCTGTTCCTATTTTATCATTAACAGCTGTAAAGTCATCTAATTTTTCAGAATCCATCATTTCTTCAATTTCTTTTTCAATCTCATCTGGAATTTTCATTCCTTTATTGCTAAAGTATTTTACTCCGTTGAATTCATAAGTATTGTGTGATGCTGATATAACAACACTTGCATCAGCTTTTAATTTTTTAGTAAGGTATGCAACACCTGGAGTTGGTATAACTCCTAAGCTTTTTACATTTGCACCATAGCTTAAAAATCCAGCTGTCATAGCACTTTCTATTAATGTACCTGAGATTCTAGTATCTCTTCCTATTAAAATTGTAGGTGCATGATTTGAATGTTTTGCTAATGCATAGGCTCCAGCTTTTGCTACACGGTATACTAATTCTGGTGAAAGCTCTGTATTAGCAATTCTTCTTATACCATCTGTTCCAAAATATTTTCTCATTTTGATTTTCTCCTTTTAAAGGTTTATATATTTAGTTTATTCTTTGCTTACTTATTTTGTGTATTTAAAAATTTTGCTTTTAAAATTATACCATAATATCAAAATTTTGCAATGTTTTTATTTACATCTTTTCTGGCATTTCAATTCCTAATATTCCAGCACCTATTTTTAATACTAGCCCTGTAGCATAAGTTAAATATAGTCTTGCATCTTGTATAGCTTTTTCTTCTCCAATTATTTTATTTTCATTATAAAAACTACTAAATGCTTGTGCTAATTTTATTAGGTATCTTGCTATAATGTAAGGTTCATATTTTTCTGCTGATTGTTTTAGTACATCTTCAAATGAATATATTAGTTTTATTATTCTTAAAGAAAGTACATCTGATAATTCTGAAAAATCAATTTCATTTATATTTGGTATGTAACCCGCTTTTTCAATCAAGCTTTTTGTTCTAACATAGATGTATTGCATATATGGTCCTGTTTCACCATTAAAGTTAAGCATTGTATCCCAATCAAATATTTCATCTTTTATTCTGCTGTTGTATAAGTCATTAAAAATCACTGCTCCAACGCCAATTTTTCTTGCTATTTCTTCTTTGTTCTCTAAGTTAGGATTTTTTTCATCCATAATTTGTGTTACTCTACTTATTGCTTCATTTAATAAATCTTCTAACTTAATAACATTTCCTTCTCTAGTTGACATTTTACCTGTTTTTAATTGTACCATTCCAAATGGAACATGTACTAATCCATTTGTATATTTCTCGTCTAAATTTAAATGTTTAGCTGTTTCAAATACTTGTTTAAAATGTAGTATTTGTTCATAAGATGTTACATAAATATCTTTATCAAAATCGTAAGTTCTTGCTCTATATAAAATTGCTGCTAAATCACGGGTTGCATAAGTAGTTGAACCATTTGTTTTTTCTATAATACATGGTGGAATATTATACTCATCTAAGTTTACTACCATTGCTCCCTCTGATTGTTGTAATAGATTTTTTTGTTTTAATATATCTACTACTTCTCCCATTTTATCAGAATAAAAAGCTTCACCATTCCAAGAATCGAATTCAACATTTAATAGTTTATATACCTTTTGGAACTCTTTTAAACTTAAGTCTTTAAACTTAGTCCAAATTTTAGTGCAATATTCGTCCCCATCTTCTAACTTTTTAAAGTTATTTCTACATTCTTCTAGGACGCTTTCGTCTTCTTTACATAAATTATTTATTCTAACATAAATCTTAGTAAGTTCATCAATAGGGTTTTCTTCAACTTTATATTCTTCTCCCCATCTTTTATAACCTTCAATCAATTTTCCAAACTGTGTCCCATAATCTCCTAGATGGTTTACACCTGTACAATTATATCCTAAATGTTTATGTGTTTTATATATAGCATTTCCAATTACTGTTGAACGCAAGTGTCCAATATGAAATGGTTTTGCAATATTTGGTGCAGAATAATCTACAACAACATTTTTTCCATTACCTATTGTGCTTTTTCCATATTCTTCTTGTTTGTCAGCAATTTCATTTAAAACATTTAAAACATACTTTTCTGGCATAACATAAAAGTTTAAATAACCATTTACTACTTCTATATTTTGCATAAGCTCATTTTCAAATTTTATATTTTCCTTTATTTCTTGTGCAATCATCTGAGGAGCTTTTCTTAATTCTTTTGCTAACTTAAAACATGGGAATGAAAAATCTCCCATTTTTTCATCTGTTGGTATTTCAATATATTCGACTATTTGTTCTTCTGGTATTTTTGTTATTTTGCTTATTTCTTTTGCAATCTCTTGTTTAAAGTTTACCATTTTACTACATCCCTTCTTCTTTTAATCTCCTAAATTTATACCAATATGTCTTGCTGTTTTTACTAAATCATGATCTAAATTTACTCTTCTTATGTTGCTTTCTGGTGTGTTTCCTGAAGCAGCTCCTATTTCTTTGTTGTTTCCTACTACATCTTCTAACGGAACACTGTCTAGCTTTCCATCTTTTATAACAGTTAATACGTTAAATTTACCTTCTAGTGCTAATTCCATTGCTTTTGCACCATATTTAGTAGATAATACTCTATCAAATGCTGTTGGGCTTCCTCCTCTTTGCATATATCCCAAAACTGTACACCTTGCTTCTAGTCCTGTTAATTTTTGTAACTCTTCAGCTACTTTTTCTCCTGCGCCTCCAAGTTTTATATTGTCTACTCCTTTTCCTTTACTTCTTATATTTTTTATTGAAATATCTCCTCCAATTGGTTTTGCACCTTCTGCAACAACAACAATGCTAAATTCCTTTCCTCGTTTTTTACGATTAAGTATTTTTTGTGCTGCTTTATTAATATCATAAGGAATTTCTGGTATTAATGCAACATCTGCTCCTCCTGCAATAGCTGACTCTAGTGCAATCCATCCTGCATATCTTCCCATAACTTCTAATACCATAATTCTATGATGTGTATCTGCAGTTGTATGAAGTCTATCTAAAGCTTCTGCAGCAACTGCCACTGCTGTGTTATATCCAAATGTAATTTCTGTACATGCAACATCATTATCTATTGTTTTTGGTACACCTATTACATTTATTCCTCTTAAAGATAAATCTCTTGCTGATTTTTGTGTTCCATCTCCTCCTAATGTAAATAGGCAATCTATCTCATCTTTTTTTATATTTTCTACACATTTTTCAGATAAGTCTTTATATACAGTTTCTCCATTTTCTTCTACAGGATAGCAAAATACATTTGCATTTGTTGAAGATCCTATTATTGACCCACCTTTTGGTAAAATTCCAATTGCATTTCCTGTAGCATTTGTACATAATTGCACATAATTATTTTCTAATAATCCTCTATATCCATCTATAAATCCATAACATTCCACATTGTTATTTTCTGCAGTTTTTATTATTGCTCTTATAACAGCATTAAATCCTGAAACATCTCCACCATTTGCTAAAATGGCCACTTTTTTTATCATATCTTTTCCACCTTTCAAATTTGTCAATCGTATACTGTTACTATTATACCAATAAATCTGAAAATTACAATAAGTAACGCAAAAAAATAAGTGTATGACGTTTTAAAATCATACACTATTTTTTACTTATATTAATCTTATTTATGCTCACATTCAACTCTCTTGTTATAATATTTTGTATTTGTGATATTTCTTTTTCCTCTAGTTTGTCTGCTTTTATAATTGCTGTCACATTTCCATTATTTTTAAATATAATTATATCCTTAAATCCTTTAGTTTTAACTAAATTCTCGGCTATCATTATTGCATTTTTTTCATTATTTATTTCTTTTATTTCTTCTTGTGCATTCTTTTTTTCATCTGAACTCAAATTGTTTGTTTCTAGGATTTTTTGATAATTTTCAAGCATTTGAGAATACATTTTTTCTCTTTCTAACCTCGTTTCATCAAAATAACTGTCTTCTTGAGTCTGTTCACTAATATTGGTATTTTTTACTTCATTAACTATATTCTCCTGGTTTGTATCGCTTTCCACATTATTTTGTGATACTTCGTTTGCATTTACTAATTGAGCATCACCAATTCCGGCCATCATTTCCGAATCTGCAACACTGCTTGTTGGTATTAAATTATTTTCTCTATTTTGATTTGCAAAATTTAAGTACCCAGCTGCTACTAGCATTAAAGCTATAACTGTAACAATAATTTGATTTCTTTTTAAAATTTTCATATATACCACTTTGATCCTTCCTATCCTTAATTTTCACTCATAGTAAAAACTTGTATTTTATGTGATGATAATCCTGTAACCGCTTCTACCGCTTGTATAATATCTGTTTTAACAGCCATATTATTAGCTCCTTGTGCTGTAACAATCGCTCCTTCTACTTTAGGACTAATAACACTTTGAGTTATTGGCATTTTATTTCCATTAGTTTCTTGAAATATAACATCTTTTTTTGTATCAGTTTCGGTTACTATTCTTGTTCCCCCAGTCTTATCTTTTTCTTCTGTATCTTTTTTTGATGTATCTTCATTATATAAAGGTAATACTTGACTTGTTTGTGAATATGTAATTAAAACTTTTACTTTTCCAACTCCATTTATATTTTGCAGTATATCCTCTAGTTGTTCTTTCAAATCACTATCACTATCTTTTTTTGTTTCTTCTTGTATTGCTAATTTTTTGTTATTATCCGTTGTTTTCACATTTTCTTTTTTATCATTCCAAATAAAGTTTATTGCTACTAGTACAACTATCAATATAATTAGCAAAAATACCAGATTTTCAATTTTCTTTTTATTATTTCCTTCATCTGTTTTTGAAGTTAGTTGTTTTATTTTTTCCTTAAACATCAGCTATTCCTCCTAATTTATATTTATATCTTTTTTATCCAAATTATATACACTGCTCAAATATGTTTTTAAATTTTCTTGTTCTTTATAAGATATCTTCACATCACCTGTTTGATTTTCATTGTTATTTGCAACAGAAATTTGAATTTCATTTACAATTTTCACATCATTTTCTTCTGTATTTTGTTCTTTTAGACTTAAACTTATATTTATTTTTTTTAGAGTATATTGTTCATCATTTGTTAATTCTAAAAATATACTCTTTACTTTATATCCCTTTTCTTCTATTTTTTGTTTCATATCTTTTTTTAAATTTGTTTCATAAATTTGTTTTATTTGATTTTCTTTATTAATTTCTGCATAATCTTGTGTACTTTTAGTTGATGCTTCTATATATGAGTTTATGTCATATATGTCTGATACTCTAAATTCACTTCCAGTAACCTTTGTTATTACTGGAGAAATTATAGAAAATAAAATATATACTCCAATTACAACTTTAACATATTTTTTGCAATTTCCTTCCGGTAACAGCATTTCAATAATTGTTCCTATTATAACTGCTATTATTATTCCTTGAATCCAATTACTTATCCAATTCATATTACTCTTCCTCTTATCTATACATTAATCCGCTATTTGTAATTTTCAGTACCAGAGTAGTACCTACAATTAGCATTACTGACACACTGCACATTATGGCTAAAAGCATTTTAAAAGTATTTCCCATTTCTTCTAATAATTTAACAATCTTCTCATCTGCTATTGGCTGACATATTGCGCTTGCCAAGTAATACATTCCCATAAGTATAGCAAGTTTAATTATTGGTCCCACACATATTGCAATAACTACAATAACACCCACAATGCCAACTGCATTTTTTAAAATATTGCTACATCCGATTACTGTATCTACTGCATCTCCAAGTATTTTTCCTACTACAGGTATAAAATTAGAAACTGCAGCTTTTGTCGTTTTCGCCGTTATTCCGATCAACAGTACTACTTAAGCTTCCCTCTATTGAAATTATTCCAACAAACAGTGTAAGTACAATTCCTAATATCCATACAACACTCGAATTAAAAAATTTTGATAATTTATCTATCTGAATTCTATTAGAAATTTTTGATACAATTGCAAGAGCTGTTGATATCAACACAAATGGAAGCAGTATTGCTGTTATAAAATTTCCTATAAATGTTATTATGAATAATATAATAGGTTCAAGTATTCCTGCTGATGCAAAATTTCCAGTTGCCAGCATTAAAGTAATTAACAGTGGAACTAAACTATTCATAAAACCTACTAAACTTTGTATACTACCTTTTATCATTTGAAGAATTTCTGAGAAGTTCGACATTATTAATGTAACAATCATAATGTATTGTACATAATATGTAATTTGTGCAACGCTTTTATTTTCTAAGCTATCACCTATACTTTTTATTATGCTATGAATTATTATAATTACAATTATGCTTCCTAGTACTGTAATGCAATTTAGTACTTCTTTTCCTGCTATATTTACTATACCTTTTATAATTGTATTATTATCTACTTTGCCTGTAATTGCTGACTTAAATAATTTATCTACATTTATATCTTCAAATGTATCTTCTGTGTATTTTTGTGCTTTTTTTATAAATTTTGATATATTTAATTCTTCCTGTTGTGAATTTAAAACATCTTGACTGTCTGTTTCAGAACCATTACAAAAATTTGGAATAAAAATTAGTAATATAATAGTTATAATAAATATTTTTTTCATTTGCCTAACTCTATTTTAAGGTAATAGTTTTAATATAGTTTCTAGCAAACTAGCAATTATTGGTATTGACATTGAAATTATTAATACTTTTCCACCTAAATCCACCTTATTTGCAATTGCTGTTTCACCAGTGTCTTTGCATATACTCACTGTAAACTCTGTTAAAAAAGCTATTCCTGTAATTTTTATCAAAAGGACAAGAAATTCGTTATTTATTGCTGTTTTATTTGATAATGTTGTAAGTAAGCTAATTATGGAATTAATTTTTTCCATTATCATTACTAAAATTAATATACCTGCTGCTAAAGAAACATATAATACAAATTCAGGTCTATACTGTTTTACAATTACAATTATAATTAATGAAGTTAATCCTATTCCAATAATTTTAATTATGTCCATCTATATTACCTTAAACCCTTTCTTCTGGTAATACTGTTATAGTCCAAACATGGTTCTTACACTAGAAAATAATGTACTAATTTCTTTTATTACAAGAGTAAGAACTATTATAAGTCCAGCCAATGTTGTCATCATTGCTTGATCTTCTCTTCCTGCTCTTACAAGAACCTGATAAAGTACAGCTACTAAAATACCAATTGCTGCTATTTTAAATAATAAGCTAATATCCATATTATTCTCTCAACTCCCTTTATTTTTTATATCAAATTAATATAATCGCAATTGTTAAGCCTGTAACTAGCCCTAAAGTTCTATACATTTTTTCATTTTTTCTTCTTTCTTCAGATGCATTTTCAAGTTGAACAGTTAAGAAGTTATTTACGACCTCAACTTCACTAATTTGTCCTTCTATATCAGTTTGTCCTAACAATCTGCTCAAGTTTTGTATAGTAGCAACATCTTCTTTATTTAAATTGTTTTTGCTTATTAATAGCGCTTTTCTCCATGCTTCTCCTGCAGACATCTCTTTCATATTATTGGCAGCCACATTAAAAATCGTGCCAATATTCCCATCTATTTTATTTGCAATTTCCATAAATACATTTGGTATTGGCTCATAAGTAAACTTTATTTTAGTTGAAAACATATTTAGTGCATTTTTCATTTCTTTAATTTCCTTTTCTCTGTTTGCATATCTTTTTGAAAAAAGTATTCCAATTATGCTACTAACAACTATAATCATAGCCAATATAAATAATCTAAATGCTAACATTTTTCATTTCTCCTAACTTACTTTTCTTTTACTTTGTTTTTCATATAATAAATGAACATTTCTTTGCTTGTCCATTGCAAGGACTTTTTCTATATATCCATTAATAATTAATTGATTTAATATTGGGTTATGTTCAATTTGCTCCAAGTCACTTCCATGAGCTGTAAATATTCCTTTAACACCAGAGGTTACTGCATATTCAATAGCATCAACATCTTCTTTTTTTCCTATTTCATCAGCTATTATAACTTTTGGACTCATTGATCTTATTAACATTTTCATTCCCAGTGCCTTTGGAATGTTATCAATTACATCTGTTCTTATTCCTAAGTCATTTTGGGATATTCCCTTATATGTAGCTGATAATTCTCCTCTTTCATCTACAACTCCACATGTAACACCTTTAAAATTAAATTCGGGAATTCCATTACTTATTTTTTTTATAATATCTTTTAAAAGTGTAGTTTTTCCAAAGCCAGGTGGAGAAATTATCAGTGTATTCCATACTGTATTTTCATTTAATATATGTACAATTGCTTTATTTCCGCAGTCATCAATCTGTCTTGCAATTCTAAAATTTAAGCTACTAATATAATTCAATGTAAACACTTTGCCATCTTTAATAACTGCATTACCTGTAACTCCTATACGGTGACCACCTTTTAATGTTATAAACCCCTCACAAATCTGATTTTGGTATGCGTATAAAGAATTATCACATATTCTTTGTAAAATTTGTAATACGACTTCAGGTGTCATGTTATAGTTTATAATTTTCTCTTTTATACTATTTTTCAAAACAACTGGCTTCATAGTTCTAATTCTAATTTCTTCTATGCCATTCATATTAGTATCTATAATTTTCTGTTTTAGCATTTCTGGTAAATAATTTAATATCTCATTCATAGCTTGTACTCCTTTATGTGCCATTGGGGACGGAGAATATTGGCACATTTTAATTAATAAAATTAAATTACACCAACCAAATTTGACCATGTGCCAATATTCTCCGTCCCCAATGGCACAAGTTTTAAATTCAACAAAAAAACATAACATATATATTAAATATATATGCTATGTTTCTCATTTTAGAACTATTTTATTTAATTTCATGTATTAACTTCTCAGTTCAGAATTATATATTATTCTTCCCAGTTGTGGTACACATTCATAACATCATCTAAGTCTTCTAACATATCAATTAATCTTTGCATTTTTGGTGCATCATTTTCACTTAATTGAATGTATGTAGATGGTACCATTTGAACTTCTGCTTCTAAGAATTCTATTCCTTGTGCTTCTAATGCTTCTCTAACTTTTGAAAAGTCCTCTGGTGCTGTAGTAATTTCATAACATTCATCTGTTGCTTCAAAATCTTCTGCTCCACTATCTAATGCTAACATCATCATATCATCTTCTGAAAGGTCTGTAGTAGTCTTATCAATTACTATTACTCCTTTTTTGCTAAATAAATATGATACACATCCTGTTGTTCCTAAATTACCTCCTGCTTTATCAAAAGCATGACGTACATCTGCTGCTGTTCTATTTTTGTTATCTGTACTTGCTTCTACAATAACGGCAACACCATTTGCTCCATATCCTTCATATATAATTTCTTCATAGTTTTCACTATTTCCAGCTCCTGAAGCCTTTTTAATTGCATTATTTATTGTATCATTTGGCATATTATTTGCTTTACATTTTGCAATAACGTCCTTTAGTTTAGAATTTCCAGCAGGATCAGGTCCTCCCTCTTTTACTGCAATTAGTAATTCTCTACCTAGTTTTGTAAATATTTTTCCTCTAGCTGCATCTGCTTTTCCTTTTTTAGCCGCAATATTATGCCATTTGCTATGTCCTGACATGGTTAATTCCTCCTTTTTTATTATTACGTGAAATATTATACCACAATCATTTAAGTTTTGGTAGTATTTTTTTAAGATTTTATTTATGTTTTTTATATAATTAAACGTAAAAATAGCAGGCATGCGCCTGCTATTTTTAATACTCAATTACTATTGCAAGTCCAATACCGCTTTCGTCATAGCCAACTCTTCGTTAGCCTCAAGAATCATCACCTGAATAGGTGAAGATTCTGCGATAAGTACCATAGGATTATTAGAAAGTATTACCCCAACTTTTTCAAAGCCAGAGAAAATCTCTCTAGCTCCAAGATTCCGCCAGAGCATACAATGTCATCAACACTACAACCTACTCCAAAATGAAGAAGTATTATGTATTATCAAATCTTTTTTATGTTTTTACATTTTAATTACTTTTTCCCATGGTAAATTTTCTTTTCCAAAATGTCCATAATTTGTTGTTTGTCTATAAATTGGCTGTTTCAAGTCTAAATAATTTATAATTCCATTAGGAGTTAAGTCAAATTTTTCCCTTATTAGTTCTACAATTTTTTCTTCTGGAATAGTTGCTGTTCCAAATGTATCTACGTATACAGATAAAGGTTGTTTCATTCCAATTGCATAAGATATTTGAATTTCACATTTTTTTGCATATCCATTTGCCACTACATTTTTGGCAATATGTCTAAGCATATAGCTTGCACTTCTGTCCACCTTACTTGCATCTTTTCCTGAAAATGCTCCACCACCATGTCTGCTATAACCTCCATAAGTATCTACTATTAGTTTTCTTCCTGTAAGCCCTGTATCTCCTAAAGGTCCTCCTATAACAAATCTTCCTGTTGGATTTATATATATTTTTGTATTTTCGTCAATATATTTTTCTGGAACAACTTGTTTTATGACTTTTTCAATTATGTCTTTTTTCATTTCTTGCATATCGACATTTTCTAAATGTTGATTTGAAATTAAAATTGTTTCTATTCTTTTCGGTTTGTCATTTTCATATTCAACTGTCACTTGAGTTTTGCCATCTGGTCTTAAATATGGTATTATGTTTTCCTTTCTAACCTTTGTTAATTGTTTAGCTAATTTATGTGCCATATCAATTGCATAAGGCATATAATTTTCAGTTTCATCACAGGCATATCCAAACATAATTCCTTGGTCTCCTGCCCCTCCAATGTCAACTCCCATCGCAATATCACCACTTTGTGTTGTGATATTTGTTTCTATTTTGCAAGTCTTATAATTGATGTCTGTGTTTTCATTGTCATACCCAATTTGTTTTATTGTTTCTCTTGCAATTTCCTCAGCATTAATTTTAGCATTTGTGGTAATTTGACCTGCTATTGTTATTAAATTCTTAGAAGCAAAAGTTTCAATTGCCACTCTTGAGTTTTTGTCTTGTTCTAGACATGCATCCAAAATACTATCTGATATTAAATCACATAATTTATCTGGATGTCCTTCTGTTACACTTTCAGATGTAAAATAATAGTTTTTCATTTTTTCCTCCATTTATCAATATATTTGTGGCATAACTATTATATCATTTTCCCGTATAATTGCAATCATATTTTCTCCTTTTTAGTCATAAATTTATATTGGTGAATTTTAGTGATAATTAAAAGTTTTAAAATATATAAAAAGTCCATATTGATTATGTTAAGTATACTATCTCTGTTAGTAATTCTAATTGTATGTTATCATGTAATTCAATCATTTACATTACAGGTTAGTAGTAGTGCAGAAAAATATATTTATAATAATGAAATTCCAGATTTACAGAGTGAAGAAAAGGATTATATTAAATGGTTTGAATTTAAAGCTAATTATGAAATTTTAGATAAAACATCTAAATTAGATATTAAATCTCACGAAAAGGATGAACCTATAAAATACAACTGGATTGAACTCATATCTTATCTAGCCTGTAAGTACGGAAATAATTTTTCAAAATTCAAGCAAGCTGATTTAGACAAATTAACCTCTGAATTAAAATCAGGTAAAAGTATTGAGGAACTAACTCAAAAAATGAAACTTTATAATTATTATTTTGAAGGATATGATTCTGTTTTGCATGAATTTATAGGTGACTACAAAATTGTTTCCTCTTCCAATCCCGCAGAAAAAATTTTAAAAGAAAAATACGGATTGAAGGCATTTTGCCCAATTGCTAAGAATTATAGTTTTAGCCATTATGATGACTTTGGAGCATCTAGATCTTACGGCTATAAACGTATTCATTTTGGAAATGATTTGATGGGTAGTATTGGAACACCAATTATAGCTGTAGAGTCTGGAATTGTAGAAGCAATTGGATGGAACCAATATGGAGGTTGGAGAATTGGTATTCGCAGTTTTGACAAAAAGCGTTACTATTATTATGCTCACTTAAGAAAAAATCACCCTTATGTTCAGGATATTAAAGAAGGGCAAATTGTTCAAGCTGGAGATGTTATTGGATATTTAGGAATGACAGGATATAGTACAAAAGAAAATACAAATAATATAAACGTTCCTCATTTACATTTTGGTATTCAAATAATTTTTGATGAAGTCCAAAAAGAGGGTCCAAATCAAATTTGGTGTGATTTATACGATTTAGTAAATTTTTTAAAAAGAAATTCTAGTGAAGTATATAGAAGTAATGACAAAACTAAAGATTATAGTAGAAAAATCGACTTTATAGATTCTAGTTTACCAGACTAAAAAATTTCTCAAGTAAAAACTTGAGAAATTTTTTAAGCATATAGTTTTTTTATTTGTCTTCACTTTCCTCTGACTCATCATATTCATATTCATAATCTATTGGCTCTGGTCTATGGACTTTAGTGTATTTAGGTCTTGCTTTTACTTGATTATTATTTTCTTTTTGCTGTTCCAGTTCATCTTTTTCAAGTATTTCCTTTACTTGATTTTTTATCTTTTCTTGATTCTTCATTTCTTCTTTTTTATTCTGAATATTTTTATTTAATATAATATTGGCTTTTTCCATTAAATCTGGTACATAGTCTAATAGTCTATCAATTGCTGAGCAATGTTCTACCGGTAGTAATTTAACATTATTTGGTTGTACTACTAAAAATGCCACTGGTGCAATCGAAACTCCTGCTCCACTTCCACCTCCAAATGGTAGCCTATATTGTATTGCTTCTTCTTTTTCTCTTTTAGTATACTCATCTATTGTTTCTCCTTTAAATTCACTTCCACCTGCTACAAATCCAAACCCTACTTTTGATATTGGTATTATAATTGTATTATTGCTTGTCTCTATTGGTTCACCTATAATTGTATTCACATCTACCATATCTTTTATACTATTCATGGCTGTAAGCATAAGATTTTCTATTGGATGTTGTTGATCGTTCATTTTTCCTTCTTCCTTTCTTTAAAAAAATATAATATATTACATTGATAATATGTACCATTTTTATCTCGATTATACAATCAAGATTAATTTTGTATAATTCTTTATTATAATAAAGTGGTTTTATATTGTAAAAATACCTATTATCTTTTAAGTTATTTACCAAATGTGGTAATAGTAGTGATATAGCATTAGAAATAGTGACTACCAAAAACGATGTTACTAAAGGGCTTTTTGTACCTATATTCATGTCTAAATTCAAATCTAAAATTTTCAAATGTAATTTAGTTAATTCCTTTAAATCACTTAGTTTAAATACCTTTTTGAATTTTTTTAAATCTATTTTCTCCAGTTGTACCTTAGAATAAATCTTTTTAGCTCTTTTACTATTAAGATTAAACCAAATATACTTGATTTTATTTGCAAAGTAAATTGAGAATATTATTGCATATTTGTTGTTATTTTTTGTCTGCATATTTGATATACTTAAATTTTTTATTTGTATATGCAATGTCGAGGCTATTATCAAAATTGCAGTAATTCCTATAAGAATTATTAGTCCAAACAAAAATAAAACTAATATCATAATAGCCTCCTTTTTAAGTTACTTGATATTAGTTTTTCCAATTTTTTTATTTTTAAACATTTATTGTCTTTTTGCTTTTTGTACTGTTATATCTCCAAACAATTCTTCTTGATCTGTAACTACCTTACTTCTTCGTGAAAGTTCTAAAAGTCCTGTAAAAGCTGTCATAACTTCTTGTTTATTACATTTTTTAGTTGAAAATAATTTATTAAAAACAAATTTTTTATTACGTATAAGTTCTTTAAACATTACTTTTACTTTACTTTCAACCGTATATGTATCTGTAATTGCAATTTTTTCAATATTTTTAGCATTCTGATTTAGTTTTTGCGCATTTTTTTCTATTATGCTTTTATACATTTCAGAAATCATTTCTTTTGTATATGTTGCTTCAAGTTTCTGTTTTGGTAATTCAATTACTTCTGGATTTTTAAAAACTTTTTTAGAATTATTTTCTAAACATTCTCTTAATGTTTTAGTAATTTCTTTATATTTTTTATATTCAATAATTCTTCTTAAAAGTTCTTCTTCTGTTAATTCTTTTTCTTCTTCAACTTCATTTGGAAGAAGTGTTTTTGATTTTAAATATAATAATGTAGAAGCCATCATTAGAAATTCACTTGCAATTTCTAAATTCAATTCTTCCATAGCATTTAAGTATGCTATATATTGATCTGTGATTTCACTAATTTTTATATTACAAATATCCATTTTATTTTTATCAATCAGATGACATAACAAATCCAATGGTCCTTCAAAGTTTTCTACTTTTACTTTATATTTATTTGTTTCTAATGTTAATACGTTTTGCATAATTTCCCCTTACTATACTTCTTCAAATGCCTCTTTAGTAATCTCTAAAGAATACCCTTTTCTATATAAAAACTGTTCAATTTCTTCTCTTTCCATCTGAGGTTGTTTTTTTAATATAATTTTTTTGGCACATCTTAATTCATATTCTACTATTTCATCTTCATTTTTCTCAAAATACCAATCAATTATATCACTACTAATTCCTTTTGCATACAATTTATTTTTCATTTCTCTTATTGATAATGTGTTAATTGCCATAAACTCATTGACAGCTCTTTCAATATAGCTCTCATCATTTATATACCCAATTTCTTTTAAATGTTCAATAACATCTTCTAATAAGTTTTGGTCAACAGAAGAAGAGAACTTCTGAATTACTTCTTTTTCTGTTCTCTTCTTATACATTATGTATTTTAATATTTTTGTTTTTAATTTATCAAATTCTTCTATATTGTCGTACAATGTCTTCTCCTATTATTCTTCATTTGATGGTTCTGTTTCTTGTTCAGGGTCTAATTCTTCTTCTCCTAAACTTTTCTCAAAAGCTTTTTCATAATTTGCTCTAATCTTTCCTTCTATTTCTTCTGCGATCTTTGGATTCTTTGCTAAATATTCTTTAACATTTTCTCTTCCCTGTCCAATTCTCTCTCCGTTATAACTAAACCATGAACCACTCTTTTCAACAATGTCTAAATTAACAGCAGCATCAAGTATGTTTCCTTCTTTAGATATACCTTTACCATAAATTATATCAAATTCAGCTTCTCTAAATGGTGGAGCTACTTTATTTTTTACAACTTTTACTCTTGTACGGTTACCAATAACCTCTCCATCTTGTTTCAAGCTTTCTACTCTTCTTATATCAAGTCTTACAGATGCATAAAATTTTAAAGCTCTACCACCTGGTGTTGTTTCTGGATTTCCAAACATTACTCCAACTTTTTCTCTTAATTGGTTTATAAATACAATTACACATTTTGATTTATTTATAACACCTGCTAGTTTTCTTAATGCTTGAGACATTAATCTTGCTTGAAGACCAACATGAGCATCTCCCATGTCTCCATCAATTTCTGCTTTTGGTACTAAAGCTGCAACTGAGTCTACAACTATAATATCTAATGCTCCACTTCTAACTAAAGCTTCGGCTATTTCCAATGCTTGTTCTCCAGTATCTGGTTGTGAAACTATAAGTTCATCTATATTAACACCTAAATGTTTTGCATAAACAGGGTCTAAAGCATGTTCTGCATCAATAAAAGCTGCTTCTCCGCCCATTTTTTGTGCTTCTGCAATTAAATGTAATGCCAAAGTAGTTTTTCCTGAAGATTCTGGTCCAAATACCTCTATGATTCTTCCTCTTGGAATACCACCAATTCCTAAAGCAATATCCAAACTTAAAGCACCTGTTGGTATAGCCTCAACATTCATTGCTGTATAATCTCCTAATTTCATAACAGAACCTTTTCCAAATTGTTTTTCAATTTGACCTAGTGCAGCTTCTAATGCTCTCATTTTTTCTGAATTATCTTTACCCATTATATTTTCCTCCTAAAATATCGTAAACGTTTGTTTGTGTTTATTATATATTATTATTTTTATTTGTCAAGCAATTTTTTATATTTTTTATTGCTTATTGTCTGTACCAATTAGAAAAATTATAAAATATACTGTAACAGTTTGGCTTTACGTCACCCATTAAGTCTGTAGAATATGCAATTGTGTCATGATTATAGTATAATCCTATATATGGTACATCATTATCATAAATTTTAAAAATTTCGGCATACTTTTCTTTAAGAACTATTTCATCTGTAATAGTATTTATTTCATTCATAATTGTGTTAACTTGCTCATTTTCATAGTTTGCTAAATTACTTTTTCCTATAATATAATCTAAATTTGGAGAAATCGGAATATACATTCCTGTTAAAATCATTTCATAATTTTTATTTTTTAAGTATTTATTATATTGTTGATTTGATACTTCTTTTATATTAATTTTTATGCCAAATTCTTCTAACTCTGCTTTTAACTCTGTTGCAACTTTTATCCTCTTTTTATTTTCCTTACTTACTACTAAATCAATATTTATTGTTTTTGTTATTCCTTCTATTTCTTTTTGCCATATTCCATATTCATAATTCCATCCGGAATTTTCTAATATTTCTTTGGCTTTAGTTTTGTTAGTTTTATTTTCTTTTGTAAGTCCTACTGTTAAATAGTAATTATTTAATAATGGATAATTAGCTATTGTAGCTTTGTTTTCTAATACAGATGCTACTATCTTTTCTTTATCTATTATCATACTAATGGCTTGTCTTATTTCTTGATATTGTAAAATTGTATTTTTACAATTTAATGCCAAATAGTCATATTCTCTATTTTCATAAGTTTTTTTGTTATACCCTAAACTTCCAATATATTCTTCCGATTCTTCACTACTTGTATGAATGAAATCTATACTTCCTAATTTAAATGAATTATATTCTTTTCCTCTACTATCATAAATATTTATATATATTGTTTTAAGGTTTGAATTTTCAATATCTATATCTCTCCAATTATCATTTCTACTAAGTTCAATTTTATCATTTTCAGTTTTAGTAATTTTGTATTTTCCTGTTCCAACTGGTGTTAATGTATAATTAAAGCTTTTGTTCTTATATTGTTTAGATGAAACTATTGGAAATATTAAATTATATTCAAAAAAAGCTTCTTCTTCTTTTAATTCAATTCTAATTGTATATTTGTCAATTACTTCCACGTTTTTTATATTTTTTACATTTTGATAAAAAATTGATTCTGTTTGATTTTGCAATCTATCTATTGAGAACTTTACATCTTCTGATGTAAAGTTATTATCATCATGCCATTTTACATTTTCTTTAAGTTTAACTATATAAGTTTTTTCATTTACTCTTGACCACTCCTCAGCCAAACACATTGATATTCTGTAATCTTCTGATATACTAAGCAATGGTTCAAATATAAGTTGATCAATATAAATTACCTCTTGATTATTGGTTTGATATGGATGAATACTATCAAAGTTAGAAATTCCCATTCTTATATTTGTAACCATATCAATCGTTTTATATGATATTTCTTTACTTTCTTCATTATTACTGTTATTTTCTTTTCTTGTTAGTAGATATACAGCTCCAGCAATTACTAATAATATAAATATAATAATTATAATTTTAAACGGCTTTAACTTCATTATCCACTCTCCTTTTGCTTTCTCATTGTATAATATATTTTAGGCTTTTTCAAGAATTTAAAACAAAAAGCACAAAAATATAATTAATATATTTTTGTGCCCCTATATAAACTATTTTACAGTTATTTTACTTTCTTGATTCAACAATTAATTTAATACCTGTTCTGTCTTCCCCTTCAACCTCTACCTCTGCAAATGCTGGTATACATACCAAATCCACTCCTGCTGGTGCTACAAATCCTCTTGCTATTGCAACAGCTTTAACTGCTTGATTTAATGCTCCTGCTCCAATTGCTTGCATTTCTGCTTTGTTTGATTCCTTTACCAAACCTGCTATTGCTCCTGCAACTGAGTTTGGATTTGATTTTGATGAGATTTTTAAAACTTCCATTTTTGCCTCCTAATTTTTTTATTTTTTGTTCCGTGAACATTTATATTTATATTACACTTTCAAAAAATTGTCTAGTATTTTTTGGAAAAAAGTGGAAGTTTCGTATTTTATTTTTTTACATTTTTTGTCATTTATTTTACAATTATTCTCTCTATTTTCTCTGTTTTACAATTTTCGTCATTTATTTCAAATATACATCCATTAAGCATACAATTTCCATCTGCTAATTTATATCTTTCTGGTAGTGATGTCACAAATCTCTTTACTGATTCTTCTACTCCCATACCAATAACTGAATTTATTGGACCTGTCATTCCTAAGTCTGTTATATATGCCGTTCCTTTTTCTGTTATTTGTTCGTCAGCTGTTTGAACATGTGTGTGTGTTCCAAATAGTACATTGATTTTTCCATCTAGAAAATGTCTCATAGCGATTTTTTCAGCAGTTGCTTCAGCATGAAAATCAACTATTATTATTTCAGCTTCGTTTGATAATTTTTCAACTAAGTTTTCTGCCACTGTAAAAGGATTTTCTGATAGTACATTCATGTCTGTTCTTCCAATTAAATTTATAACTGCAATATTCTTCTCTTTGCATTTATATATAGCATATCCTTTTCCTGGTATTCCTTTAGAATAGTTTGCTGGTCTAATTAATTTTTGGTGATTTATAAATTGAAAAATATCTTTTTTAGCCCATGTATGGTTTCCCATTGTAAATGCGTCTATTGGTAATTTCAATAGTTCATTCCAATTTTCAAAAGTAATTCCCATTCCTCCTGCAACATTTTCTGCATTTACTACTATAAAATCTATTTTTACTTCTTCTTTTAATTTTGGTAATACTTGTTTTAATTTATCTAATCCATTTTCTCCAACAATATCTCCAACTGCTAATATTTTCATTCGAATCATTCTTCCTTTCTAGGACAAATTTTATATGATATATTATAAACTTTAGTTTCCAGTTTCGTCAATAGTTTTAAAAACAGACTAGTATTATATAAAAATTTAGTATATAATTATTGTTGTTTATGCGAATATGCTGGAATTGGCAGACAGGCACGTTTGAGGGGCGTGTGCAATATTGCGTATGGGTTCAAGTCCCATTATTCGCACCAATTTTATTTAGGAGGAATATTATGAAAGAAGAATTTTTATTATTATTACAGTCAGTTCAAAGAGAAGGTATTGATAAATTACTTGCATACATTGAAAAAACAGACTTTTTTAAAGCACCTGCTAGTACAAGATTTCATGGTAATCATGAAGGTGGGTTATTAGAACATAGTTTAAATGTTTACCATTTATTAAAAGAAAAATTACTACATAAACCATATAGCGATATTGTTAAAGCTTCTGATGAAACAATTATATTAATAACTTTACTACATGACTTTTGTAAAGCAAATTACTATACTGTTGATTATAGAAATAAGAAAAATGAAGATGGTATTTGGGTTAAAGAACCATATTATACAGTTAATGATACTATTCCTTATGGTCATGGCGAAAAATCTGTAATGATGATTACTAAATTTATTGACTTGACTTTAGAAGAAATGTATTGTATTCGTTGGCACATGGGATTTACAGAACCAAAAGAATTATATAATACTATTAGTACTGTTTATGAAAGATATCCTATTGCTTTAGCATTACATGAAGCTGATTTAGAGGCAAGTTACATCCTTGAAAGTAGAAAAAAATAATTATGAAGTTATCATATATAAATTTAAATAAATATTTCAATGTAAAAGAAGTTTTAAAGGCTGAGTTTTCAATGTCTGATAGACTACTATTAAAATTGAAAAAACTAGATAAAATTTATTTGAATGGTAAGGTTACATCTGTAAATCATCCTATTGTTGAAAACGATTTAATTGAATGTCACCTAGATTATGACGAAGATAATTCAAATATTGTGCCTACTAAAATACCAGTCAATATCATATACGAAGACGAAGCTTATTTAGTTGTAAATAAACCTGCAGGAATTCCTGTACATCCTTCCATGGATCATTATACAGACAGTCTCGCTAATGGTGTTATTTTTTATTTTAATCAGATTGGTTTAAAAAAGAAAATAAGACCTGTTAACAGATTAGATAAAGATACTTCTGGTATTGTTATTTTTGCAAAAAATGAATATATTCAAGAATGTTTGATTAAACAAATGAAAAATAAGCAATTTATAAAAAAGTATATTGCTATTGTTAATGGTAATTTAGATAATCTCGAAGGAATTATAAATGCTCCTATAGCCAGAAAAGAAAATAGTATTATTGAAAGATGTGTAAGTGAAACTGGTGATACTGCCATTACACATTATAAAGTTTTAAAAAGAAATGATAATTTTGATGTTATAGAATGTATTTTAGAAACTGGTAGAACTCATCAAATTCGAGTACATTTTGCATATTTAGGTCACAGTCTATTAAGTGATACTCTATATGGTGTATCTTCAACTTTAATAAATAGACAAGCTTTACATGCTTATGAAGTTGAATTTATTCATCCAATTATAAAACAAAAAGTAAAATATATAGCTGATATTCCAGATGATTTTAAAAATATATTAAAAAAAACGTAGGCTCTTACCTACGTTTTTTCATCTTTAAATAGTAAATCTATAAGCCGGGTTCTGTCATTTAAGATAGTCATTTATCTACTACTTATATTGCTATAAGTCTCATGCCACCAAATTGGAAGACGACGAGTAGTCTTATCCTTCCTGCTCGGTGTTGCTCCAGATGGGGTTTACACTGCCTAATATGTCACCATATTAGTGGTAGGCTCTTACCCTGCCTTTTCACCCTTACTATAAATTTTATCATAGCGGTTATTTTCTGTTGCACTTTCCTTAAGGTTGCCCTCACTGGACGTTATCCAGCATCATTACTCTATGGAGCCCAGACTTTCCTCGTACGCTGCTTTTCAGCCTTGCTATACGCGACTATCCAACTTACTACTTCTTTATTATACTACATTTTGGTTTAAATTTCAATGAAAATCACTCATCTTTTTCCAATTTTCATGATATTATAATTTCCATTTTACTCATTAAATTTCTATACTCTATAAAAAATATTTCTTTATCTTTTAGATTAACTGCTTTTTTTAATTCATTTATTAATACATAGCATTGGCTCATTGTAGCTTGATTTGTATAGTCACTTGTTACTGTATTTAATAAGTTAGAAAACCTTTTTTCTGCATCTGATAATTTTGTATATGCCTCATCCCATCTATCATTTGTAACATTTGTATATGCAGTTACAGCATTATGTTGAATTGATAGAATTTCTTTTTGTCTTTCATCTATATTATAGGCTTTTCTGTATTCTAATATTTTAGCATGCATCTCTGTTACTTCATCCATGGCACTTGCTTTATTCTTATTTTTTATTGCTTGTGTAGCTTTATTTAAATTATCATTAAATGCTAATATTATAGAATTATCAATGTTTAATGTATATAAGTCTATGCTAATCGTATTCCATACCTGATATGTTTGTTCTATTTCTGTTTGTATTTTTTCCCATTTAGCGTCATATTTTCCATTATTTTTTAAAATACCGTTTTGAACTGTATCTGTTTTTTCTTCTACTTTGCCATTCTGTTGCAAATTATCATTTGATTTACCTGTTTTACTATCTCTCTGATCACTTAAATTTGTATTTATGTTCGTCTGAATTTTTGGTTCTGTTTCTTGAAGTCTATTATCTCCAATACTCAATCCATTAAATTCTCCTAACATTGTCACAAAATATTGATCTAAATATATTAGCTCTTGAGATATTTTGTCCTCTAATTGATTGGAATCAACTTGACTTTTAGAATATACAATAATTGAAGATAATATAATAATAATAACTAAAATTGAAATTATTATAATTGTTGTTTTTTTCATATTTCTTCACCTTTTTTATTTTCTATTTATTATTTACAAAAAATTGCCTTTTATTCTTAAGTATAATTATTTTTTTTATAAAGATAATAAAATAAAGGGAGATTAATTTATGAATGCAATTGTTAAGTTATACAGCAGTAAATCTGGTGAAATTTCAAGTTTTTTAAAAAAGTTTTCTGAAAAATATTCAGAAATTGATACAGATTTGTTTTGGCAAAAAGAGTATCAAAACCCTATTGAAATTTGTGATATTATTGGAGCTTTAATTGATAATAATGACACATATAATATAAATATTTGGATTAGTTTAGACTCAGATATCTTTATAAATATAACTCAAAGTAATTTAGATGATATCATAAGATACATGTTTGAAAGATATCCTTATTAAATTAATCATTTTTCTGTTATTTATTCATAAAATTAATTAGGAAGGATTGATTTTATGAATAATATTAAACTAGCAATTGTAGGTGCAACAGGACTAGTTGGGCAAACAATTATTAAAGTTTTAGAAGAAAAAAAGTTATCCATTAATGAATATGCTTTTTTTGCTTCTAGTAAATCAGCAGGAAAAAAATTAAATCTATTAGGTAATACCTATATTGTAAAAGAATTAACATACTCTTCTTTTGACTCTAACTTCAATTTTGCAATTTTTTCTGCAGGTGGAAATGTTTCTAAAGAATTTGCTCCTATTGCCGTTTCTAAAGGTTGTACTGTTATTGATAATAGTAGTTACTTTAGAATGGACCCAAATGTTCCATTAGTTGTTCCAGAAGTTAATTTTAGTGATGCAAATAAAAATACTGGAATTATTGCCAACCCAAATTGTTCTACTATTCAGGCAGTAGTAGCTTTAAAACCTTTAGATGATAAGTATAAAATAAAAAGAATTGTTTATAATACATATCAAGCCGTATCAGGTGCTGGTTATAAAGGAGTAAATGATTTAAAAAACGGAATAGAAAATTTTGATAAAGAATTATCAATTTTTGAAAATCAAAAAACAAGTTATGAGTTACAAAAGTTCAATGTTTCCATTTTTAATAACTGCATTCCTCATATTGATATGCTATTAGATAATGGCTACTCAAAAGAAGAAGAAAAAATGATAAATGAGACAAGAAAAATTTTAAATAATCCTAATTTAAAAATAACTGCAACTACAGTCAGAGTTCCAGTTCTTAATAGTCACTGTGAATCTATTAATGTTGAATTAGAAAATGAGTTTAAATTAGAAGAATTAAAACAAATACTAAAAAAATCTCCTGGAGTTGTTTTAAAAGATGATGATTATCCTACCACCCTAGATAGTAATAATAATGATAATGTTTTTATAGGTAGAGTTCGTAGAGACTTTAGTGTTCCTTCTGGAATTAATTTTTGGGTAGTAGCTGATAATTTAAGAAAAGGCGCTGCTAGTAATGCAATTCAGATTTTAGAAGGATTAATAAGAAAGTCATTTTGCTAAGTAGTATAGTAAAAAAGAAAAAAATGGCACATAATGCCATTTTATTCTTTTTCTAATATAATTGTTACTGGTCCATCATTTTGTAATGTAACTTGCATATCTGCTGCAAATTTACCTGTTGCAACTTTTTTTATATTTTGCTTTTTACATTGTTCAACAAAATATTCATAAAGTTCATTTGCTTTGTCTGGTTTAGCCGCATTTATAAAACTTGGTCTATTTCCGTGACTTGTATCTGCGTAAAGTGTAAATTGAGATATCAATAAAAGCTCTCCATCTATGTCTTTTATAGATAAATTCATCTTTTCATTTTCATCTTCAAACACTCTTAAATTAATTAATTTTTGTACTAAAAAATCTGCTATCTCTTTGGTATCTTCTGGTCCAACACCAATCAACACCATATATCCTTGTCCTATTTCTCCAATTGTTTGTCCTTCTACAACTACATTAGAGTTTTTTACTCTTTGTACTACTAATCTCATATTTGTGTATTTCCTTTTTAAGATGTGTTTCTAAACTAATATTACTCAGCCTTCTTTTCTCGAGTCATTAATTGTGTTACAGCTTTTCTTGGATCTAAATTATTATATAAAATATCGTATACAGCATTTACAATTGGCATTTCTATATTATATTTTTGGGCCAATTTATAAGCTGCTTCAATGTTGTCAACACTTTCAATAGTCATTCCTACTTCTTTTTTAGTTTCTTCTAAAGTAAGTCCTCTTCCTATACATCTTCCTGCTTTTCTGTTTCTGCTATGTTCACTCATACAAGTTACTATTAAATCACCTAATCCAGATAAGCCATAAAATGTATTATGTTCGCCTCCCATTGCAACTCCTAATCTTGAAAGTTCAGTTAAACCTCTAGAAATTAATGCTGCAAAGGTATTATCTCCTAATTTTAATTCTGTTATAATTCCTGCACAAAATGCAATTATATTTTTTAATGCTCCTCCTAGCTCTACACCTTGTATGTCATTGCTAGTATATACTCTCATATTTTCGTTCATGAAAGTATCTTGAATTAAATATTGTACATCATAATCCTTTGATGCAGCAACTATTGCAGTTGGTATTTCAAGTGATACTTCTTCAGCATGACTAGGTCCAGAAAATGCTCCTATTTTAACATTTGGTATTTCTTGCTCTGCAACATCATTTAATGTTGATAATGTTGCAAGTTCAAAGCCTTTTGAACATATAACTACTGGTTGAGTTGTTATATATTCTTTATATTTATTTAATGTATCTCTGAAAAATTTTGATGGTGTTACATGTAATATAATATCAGAGCCTTCTACTGCTTCTTTTATATCTGTTGTGCAATATATATTTTCAGGCATTGTTGCCATTGGCAAAAATATGCACTTTCTTTCTTTATTTATTAAATCTGCTTCTTTTTGAGCAAATGACCATATTTTAACATTATGACCAATTTTAGCTGCATGAATGGCTAATGCACATCCCCAACTTCCACTTCCAATTATACAAACATTCTTCATTATTATTCTCTCCTTTTTCAATTTATTTTTTTACTTTTTAAAACTTATTCTATTTTCTGTTCCATTTAGTATTCTTTGTACATTTGCTCTATGATTGAATATAACTAGTAAAGCTATAATAATACTAAATATTAAATAACTCCAATTACTGTTACTCGTGGGAACAATATAGTTTTGGTTAATGAATGCAACTAATACTGGAAATAAAATACCAGCAGATATAGAGCCAACAGAAACCATTTTAGTTAGTGCTATTAGGATTAATGCAAATACTAAACATATTAATCCAATTTGCCAATTTATAGTTAATAGAACCCCTAATGATGTTGCTATACCTTTTCCACCTTTAAATCCAAAAAAGATTGGAAATGTGTGTCCGATTAGTACAAATATTCCTGCAATTTGTACTAATAAAGCATTATCTAGATTTTTAATGATTTTTCCTGCTAAAAAGGCTATAAAAATTGATACAACCCCTTTTAATATGTCACAAATAAGAGTTATAGCTGCCGCTTTTTTACCAATTGCTCTTAACATATTGGTTGTTCCGGCATTTCCACTACCTTTTTCTCTTATATCAAATCCTGCCATTTTTTTACTAATAATTATTGAAAAATTAATACTGCCTATTAAATAGGCAATTACTGCAACTATTATATATGTTGCCATAAAAATCACTCTCCTTTGTACTATTCTTTATCTCCTTTTTCTCTTACAATCATTCTAATCGGTGTTCCTGTTAGTCCAAACTCTTTTCTAATTTGATTCATAAGGTATCTTTCATAAGAAAAATGAAATAGCTCTTTATCATTTACAAATACCACAAATGTTGGTGGTTTTGTTGTAGCTTGAGTCATATAAAAAATCTTTAGTCTCTTTCCTTTATCTGTTGGTGGTTGTACAATTGTTACTGCTTCACTTAATACATCATTTAAAACTGAAGTTGATACTCTTAACGCATTTTGACTTGCAACCATATTTATCATTTCATATAGTTTGTTTACTCTTTGACCTGTTTTAGCTGATATAAACATGATAGGTGCATAAGATAAATAAGATAATTTATTATATACGTCTTTTTTGTAATTTTCCATTGTTTGATTGTCTTTTTCTACTTCGTCCCATTTGTTAACAACAATTATTACACCTTTACCAGCTTCATGTGCTTCTCCAGCTATTTTTGCATCTTGAGCAGTTACTCCTTCTTTTGCATCTAACATTAGAATACACACATCTGCTCTTTCAACAGCTAATAAACTTCTCATAACACTATATTTTTCTATGTTGTCATTTACCTTGCTTTTTCTACGAATTCCAGCTGTATCAATAAATACATATTTGCCAAATTCATTTTGAAATTCAGAGTCAATTGCATCTCTTGTAGTTCCTGCAATGTCACTTACTATTACTCTTTTTTCTCCAAGTATTTTATTTACTAATGAAGATTTACCAACATTTGGCTTTCCTATAATCGCTACTTTAATAACATCACTATCATTCTCATCATCTGTTTGAGGTGGAAGGTTATCATATATAGCATCTAATACGTCTCCTATTCCTTTTGCATTTACTGAAGATACTGCAAAAGGCTCTCCAACTCCCAAATTATAAAATTCATATAATTCATCCGGGATTTTTCCAAATGTATCAGATTTATTACATACTAAAATTATTGGTTTCTTAGATTTTTTTAACATTAATGCTATATCTTGGTCTGTTGCTGTAACTCCTTGCTTTATGTCTGTTACAAATAAAATTACATCTGCAATTTCAATTGCCATATCTGCCTGTCTACGCATTTGTGAAAGAATAATGTCATCAGACTCTGGCTCTATACCACCTGTATCTACTAATGTAAAATTTCTGCCTCTCCAATTTGCATCAGCATATACTCTATCTCTTGTAACACCAGGTGTATCTTCAACTATTGATATTCTCTTTCCTACAACATAGTTAAAAAATGTAGATTTTCCTACATTTGGTTTTCCTATAATTGCAACTATTGGTTTACTCATTTCTCCATTCCTTTCTTGATTTTGCTATTATTATTAAGTTTAAAAAGAATTAGTATATTGCGAGGAAAAGTACATTAAAAAGGCAAAGGCGCATACTCCTGTATGTTGCTGAGGCTGTTAAGGCTTTGCCTGTTACAGCATCAGTATGCAGTAGCAACTGCGTTTTTAATGTGCTTTGACAAAGCAAGATGCTGATTATTTTTAAACTTTAATATGTATATTTGCCTTCTAATAAATCATCATTTTGAATCCATTCATCAACATCAACTTCTATGTATTCAGAATCACTAGTTCTAACTATTACTTTTTTAATTCCACTATTTATTATTAGTTTTCTACACATTTGACACGAATTAGAGACAGGATCATATTCTTCAGTTTCAACTTTATATAATACCAAATATAAAGTTCCTCCCATCATGTCCTTTCTACTTGCACTAATTATTGCATTTTGTTCTGCATGCACACTCCTGCAAGCATCATATCCGCCATGTCTTATATCAGGAAATTGTTTCTTTTTGGTACAAAAACCTATGTCAATACAGTTTTTTCTTCCTCTTGGTGCTCCATTATAACCTGTAGCTATAATTTCATCATTATTTACTATAACACATCCTACTTTTTTTCTTAAACAAGTACTTCTCTCTGCAACAGATTTTGCTATATCTAAATAATAATTTATTTTATCAATTCTATTACTCCCCATTTTTCCTATTCCTTATTTTAAATTTTCTGCATTTATATTTTATCATACAATGTCAAATAATGCTATTATATTTTTCAATTTACACAAAAATAGCATAGCCAATAAGCTATGCTATAATCTTTTTTATTCTTCAGTTTTTGTAACTACTTCTTTTCCATCATAGTATCCGCAGTTTGGACATACTCTATGTTGTAATACTTTTTCATGGCAATGTGGACAATCAACTAAATTTTGATTTTCTAATTTCCATGTAGATCTTTTTAAATGTGTTCTTGCTTTTGACCATCTTCTTTTTGGTTGTGCCATTCTAATTCCCTCCCTTGATTGCTTTTTCTCTGTAATCTATATTTTAATTTATTACCTAAAAATTGATACTATAAAATTATACTAATTTTTTTTACATTTGTCAACTGCTTTGCAATTTTATTTGTTAATTTTTAACAAACTTTTTGTTTATAGCTTGTTTTATAGCTAATATAAGCAATAAAATGATTCCACCAATTAAAAATACATCTGACAAATTACAATTTATTGAGTTAGCAATATTAATAAAATCTATTACATAACCTCTAAATAAAATATCAATCAAATTTCCTACTGCGCCAGCTAATATTAGCATTAAGGACAATAACATATTATCCTTAATATTTTTATTTTTCTTTATTAAGTATATGAAAATAGGAATTATAATTATTATACTTTCCATAGCAATTAATGATAATTTTATTCCCTTTGCAATTTCAAATATTGTTCCTTCATTTTGCCAATAATATATTTTCAAAACATTTGGAATAAGTTCCATATTCTTATTTATAAATAACATCTTTGTCAGTTGGTCTAATATTAAAGCAACTATTCCAACAATAATTGATGTTCTTTTTTTCATCACTTATTCCTCCTTTGTAGTGTTTATTTTAAATAATTTGAATATTTCTATAACAACGATTGGCATAAATACTAATATAACCGTTTCTAAAATATTCATTGCTGGTAATACTGGTATGCTAAATATATTTCTTAATGCTGGTATAAATAATACTACAAGCATTAATCCTGCAGACACAACTGTCGCAAGTATTAATTTGCTATTATTAAATATTCCTGTTTTGAATATAGATTTTTTATTGTTTCTAATATTAAATACATGTACTAATTCTGAAAGTGCTAAAACTGTAAATGCCATTGCTTGTCCTATTTCTACTTTAACTTCTTCTGCAGATAATGTTCTTACAATTCCATTTGCTTCTGTTACTTGTACAACTGGTAACTCATTTTCTGGTGTTGCTAAACCAATTATAAATGCAATAAGTGTGATTACACCAATCATAATTCCCTGGTATACAACTCTAAAAGTCATTCCTTTTGTAAATACACCTTGTTTTGGTTTTAATGGTTTTCTATTCATAATGTCTTTTTCTGACGGGTCAACTGCTAGTGCTAATGCTGGTAGTGAGTCTGTTACTAAGTTTATCCATAATATATGAATTGGTAATAATGGTGTAATTAAATTTACATCTATATTAAACCATTTGCTTAAAAGTGGAGTCATTAAAATTGCTACAAATAATATGATTATTTCTCCAACATTGCTTGATAGTAAAAATTGAATCGCTTTTAATATATTGTCATATATACGTCTTCCTTCTTCTACTGAAGATACTATTGTAGCAAAATTATCATCTGTTAATATAACATCTGCTGCTTCTTTTGATACATCAGTACCAACTATTCCCATTGCACAGCCTATATCTGCTGTTTTTAATGCTGGAGCATCATTTACTCCGTCACCAGTCATTGCAACAATTTCTCCATTTGCTTGCCAAGCTTTTACTATTCTTACTTTGTGTTCAGGCGAAACTCTTGCATATACACTATATTTTCTAACATTTTTTATTAAATCTTCATCTGACATTTCTTCAAGTTCACTACCTGTAATTGCTTCATCTTCATTTTCTAAAATTCCTAAAGCTTTAGCAATTGCAATTGCTGTAATTTTGTGGTCACCTGTAATCATTACTGTTTTAATGCCTGCTGTTTTACATTTTTCTACCGCATCTTTTACTTCTTCTCTTGGTGGGTCTATCATTCCAACCATTCCAACATAAGTTAACTCGCTTTCAATTGTTTTCATTTCTTCATCTGTTGGTTCATGGTCTAATTCTTTATATGCCATTGCTAATACTCTAAGTGCATTTTTAGCCATTTCTTCATTTTGTTTAGCGATTTCTTTTTTGTATTCATCAATGTCAGTATTTACATTTCCATTTATAACATAGCTATTACATCTGTTTAGTAATTCATCTACTCCACCTTTTGTATATACCATATATTTATTAGGAAATAGATGTACTGTTGTCATGAGCTTTCTGTCAGAATCAAATGGAAGTTCTTTTACTCTTTCATATTTCTCTAAAATTGGTGGTTGAAAGTCTAATTCAAATCCCATATCAATTAATGCTGTTTCTGTCGGATCTCCAGTAAGTTTTCCATCTGATATTTTTGTATCATTACAAAACATACTTATATATGTTAGTTTTTCTAGTTCATCACCCAAATTGTTTGTATCTATATCATCTAAGTCTACTAATTTATTGTTATAAAATACTTTTTTAACTGTCATTTTATTTTGTGTTAATGTTCCTGTTTTATCTGAACATATAACTGTTGTACTTCCTAATGTTTCCACTGCTGGAAGCTTTTTAACAATTGCATGTTTTTTAACCATTCTTTGTACACCAATTGCTAATACAATTGTAGATACAGCAGCTAGTCCTTCCGGTATAGCTGCAACAGCTAAACTTACTGCAGTCATAAACATTTCTATTGGTTCCTTACCATATAATAAACCTATTATAAAAATTATTACACAAATTACTATTGCTACAATTCCAAGTGTTTTACCTAGTTTATTTAATTTTTGTTGTAATGGAGTTTCTGTTTCTTCAACTTCATTTATCATTCCAGCTATTTTACCAACTTCAGTATTCATACCTGTTTCAACAACAATACCTCTGCCTCTACCATAAGTAATTAGGCTTGAAGAAAATAGCATATTAGTTCTATCACCTAAGCCTATTTTTTCATCATTTATTACATCTGTATTTTTATCAACCGGAACTGATTCACCTGTTAAAGATGCTTCTTGTGCTTTTAAATTAGCAGCTTCTATAATTCTTAAATCTGCTGGTACATAATCTCCTGTATCTAATATTACAATATCTCCTGGTACTAATTCTTTTGATGGTATCACATCTACCTTTCCATTACGAATTACTTTAGTAACATGAGAACTTAATTTTTGTAAAGCTTCTAGTGATTTTTCTGCTTTACTTTCCTGTGCCACACCAATAATTGCATTTACAATTACAACTATTAAAATAATAATTGAATCAGTTATACCTTCTCCTTGATAATAGCCCACTGCTCCAGAAATCACAGCCGCAATTATTAAAATAATAATCATAAAATCTTTAAATTGTTCTAAGAATTTAACAATTAAGCTCTTTTTCTTTTGGGCCTGTAATTCATTTAGTCCATAGATTTCTCGTTTTTCTTTTACTTGTTCATCAGATAATCCTTGATTACCCACTTTTAACTGTTCTTTAACTTCTTCAATACTTTTATTAAACCACTGTTTTTCCATTAAATTTCTCCTTTAAATTTTTATTAATTTTTCTTATAGATTATATTTTATTTTATAAAAAATAGCAATAGTTTTATTTTTATGATATAATCTTATTTTCTTGCATGTGGTGAACCTAACAATGCTATTGAACTTACAATTTCGGAACTAGAACATATTACTGAATATGTTAAATGGGTTGATGTTTGTAAATTAAAAGAGTAAAAAACGGATTACAAGAATTTCTACGCAGTGCAAACTGCTAGAAATTCTTGTAATTCGCATATTTATCTTCTACAGAATTTACTCCTACTAGGAGTAAATTCCTAGAATATAAAAAATGCACCTTTGCAGTGCATTTTTTTATTTATAGCTGTTCCATTTACATATAATTTGTATCCATTAAAGCCTATATTGCTATTAGTTGTATCAGCATTTTCTAAGCTTGTGACATAGGTTTTAATAAATTTGTTATTATTAAACATCTTGTAAGTTAATTCTGTGTGACAATCAAATGAAAATAACAATATTTTTTCTTTACCAATTTGTCATTGACTGTTTGGTAATTTTATTTCAAGTTGTGTAATGATTATATTATACTTAATTTAGTGGTAATTGTATATAGTTTTCACAGAATTATCATAATATGAAAAGAAAAGGTGATGTTATGGCATTAATAAAATGTCCCGAATGTGGCAACCAAATAAGTGATAAAGCTGAGAGTTGCCCCAAATGTGGTTATGAGTTAAATAAAAAGGAGACTCCTACCACCTCTGATAATAAGGTGGCCAGTTCCTTTATGAATAAAGGTAATATTAAATATATACTAATAATATTAGCTATAATTGTAGCTGGTTTCTTGTTTTTTAATCAAAATAATAACAATACTGGAACAGGTACAGGAGGAACTGGAACTGGTGGTACTGGTGCTGGGCAGCCTACCACTCCATCAACTGATTATGGTTATACGGTGTACAATGATCCATATCTTGGAATATCTTTTGAAATGCCTGGTACTTATAAAGTAACTACAGATAAAGAAGGATATATTTATGTAGGTAGAAATATAGATAGTCAAGGTGCTTTAATTCCATATATAATTATTGGCAGATATGACAAATATACTAGCGAAGTACAATTTTTAAATGATTTTACAACTTACATGAAAAAACAATATAGTGATTTGAAAGTTACTATTGATTTACTTTCTGGCACTGTTGGAAATAAAACAGTTTATGGATTAGCATATAATTATACTTCAAGCGGTCACTTAGTAGTTGATAATAGATATGCTGTTTTAATTAATGGCAAAGTATATATGGTAGCTTCTAAAGAAGAAAATACAAATTCAACTGAAATCAATAATGTAGTAACTCATATTTTATCAACTTTGACAGAAAGGGGGGCATAAAATATGGCTTTAATAAAATGTGAAGAATGTGGAGAAAGTATATCTTCTAGTGCTAAGGTTTGTCCACACTGTGGTATAAAAATAAATTTGCAAACTTGTCCTGAATGTGGTGCTAAATTAAATGGAGATGAAATTAATTGTCCTGAATGTGGCTACCCTGTCGGCAAAAAAAGTGCTTCAAATATAATAACTGAAAACCTAGATAAGATAACAGGTGCTCAATCTAAAAGCTATGTAAAATTCAAAGATTTATTTAAAAATACTTTCAAAAAACATACTGAAGAAGATTTGGATGAAGTTTTTGTTTGTGGTTCAGATAAAACTACTCCAGATGTTAAAGATATTAACCCAAAGAATGCAGGTGCATGGGTATATTTTAAAATATTTGTATTTTTCATAATTGCATATATCCCTACTCGTATAGGATTTATAGAATATGGAAATGCTAACTTCCTACCACTTATGATAATGTTAGCAGCTTTTGCTGTTCCAGTAACTGTACTTATGTTTTTCTTTGAAATTAATTTATTTAGAAATATACCTTTTTATAAGGTAATAAAATACTTTGTACTTGGTGGAGCATTATCACTAATTTTAGCTATATTATATTTTTCATTACCATATTTTGAAACAAATGCTACTGTTCAAACTTATGAAGGTGCTTTATTGATTGGCTTAATTGAAGAAGTTGCTAAAGCTGTTATAGTTGCTATTTTCTTATTTAAAAGTAAAAAGAGCAATTATATATTAAACGGATTATTAGTTGGTGCCGCTGTTGGTGCGGGTTTTGCCGCATTTGAAACAGCTGGATACATTTTACGATTTGGTCTTAACAATGGTTTACAAACAATGTTAGAAATTATAAAATTACGTGGTTTCTTAGCCCCAGGTGGCCATGTTGCTTGGGCAGCTATAGAAGGTGCAGCATTAATGTATGTTAAAGGATTTGATAAATTAGATAAAAAACATCTAAATGATAAAAGATTTTTATTGATTTGTTTAATTCCTATTGTATTACATGGTATATGGGATATGCCTATTCAAGCTCCTTATTACCTAGTTCAAATTACAATGACTATTTTAGCTTGGCTTGTAATAATTTATTTTATAAACTTAGGCTTAAAACAAATTGATGATGCCAAGAAATTAGAGATAGAAAAATAAAATACTGTCAATAACTTTTGATTAGGACACTCTAAAAATTATAATTTTAACTTGTGACTTGTTCACCCTTGAATAGTCACAAGTTTTATTATATAATATAAACATAACAGTTCTTAAGCCGATAATCTTTCATTTTTTAGACAATTATAATAAATAAATTGTTGTATAATTGCTTCTACTGAATCGTTAGATTTGAGGCTTTTATTATTTGTGTAAAATTTCTTTTGTATCTATAACAAATGTTGTTCCACTAATACTAATGCAATTACTAACATCGACAGTTCTAGTATATTTAACAGATAGTAAATAATCTAAATTAACATATTTTGTTAATCTCATAAATGAAGATTTTTGACTTTTAGGTTCAATAGAAAACCTTTTATTAAATTTTGGAATATATGTTTTAAGAAATTCATTTGCTTCTTCAATGGTTGTAATATTGTGCCTTCTAAATTCTGTCCTAAGCCTATCATGTAGTGTGTTCCATAATCTTTCAACACGTCCTTTGGCTTGAGAAGAACCAGCATGAATTAAATCTACTCCTAAGTATTTCATCATTCTACCATATTGAGTTGTTGGTTCTGTAATACCAACTAATTGTTCTTCAATAGTTAATTTTTTATCTTTAGGAAAGAAAATACTTGAACCATCTGCATAAAGAGCTAGAGGAACACCAAAATTTTTAAAATTTTGCCTTGTAACTTCTAAATAACCGTGCATGCATTCGTTTTCACACATATATAAACCAGTTACTTGATGAGTAGCATCATCAATAAAACCATGCAAACAATATTCCTTAGTATCACCGTAGAAATCTTCTTCTAAAATTTCTTGAAAGTGCGTAAAATTACATTCTTCAAGTTCTGGAGTACTCCATATTTCCCATATTTTACTTTTAATATTAGCATTAATAGTATGTTTAGGTTGTTTTCCACAATTTCCATGTATCATGGATGAAGCACCAATTTTTTTATACCTCGCTTTCAATTTTTTTACATAGCGCTCTGAAAAATCCAACCTATCTGCTGCAACTTTAACTGTAATAGTTCCATTAATACAACTTTCTATTACTGCTTTTTTAAATTCTTCTTTATCATTCATAACAGTTCTCATACCTCCATTATATCATGGGTGAACTTTTCATAAAATAATTTTACAGGGTGATCTTATCATAAGTTATTCATATAGCAAAATGCAGTAAAGTTGACATTTTATGTAAAACATGGTATAATAATACATAACACCAACAAGGTGTAATATATGAAAGGAGCCCCCGAACTATGAAGGGGGAACAGATTATGAGAAATGTGACTTTGAAAGTAAACGGACGGAAAAAGCCAACTGAAGGTGAATGGTTTGAGGTAAAACCTCAGGATATCAACCAGAAACTCTTTAGAAGGAAGAGAAAAAATGAAGAGCAAGAAAGAGTCAGGAAGATTATTATTGAAGCGTTCGTAGAAATGAAGGAAAATCCGGAAGAATATGGCAGAAGCTTCAAGACCATGATGCCAGAGAAGACATGGGATTCCAAAACTGTTTTTGAACTCAAAAAAATGGCGTGCCAGTTGGGTGACCACAATGCCAATTGGGTCGAACAGGCCCTTGAATGGGCCCAGCGAATCGCAAACGGCGAATCGTGGGAAGCCATTTGCGATGACGTGGATACAGCTAATTGGTACAGATTAGTTGTATGGAAGTACGGATATACTCGTCGCGTTGGTGGCTCCTCGGTGGTCAGCGGCAAGTACATATTCTATACTGCGTCGTGCGTCCACGACAATAATCTCGATGATTACGATCATCCGTACAACACAGTGCCTTTGGTTGTGCTTTACGACGAATAAGTCACTGTCCCACTGTTATTCAATCTTATGGTTGGATAACAGCAAAGATAGGGGATGAAACTTTAATAAGTAGATTCCCCTATATCTTATTAAAATATATGAGAATTAAATGTCAAATAACGAACTAATTATTATACCAAAAGTAGAAAAATATATAGAATATATATTGACAATAGTGATAAAATTACCAAGAACAGAAAAGTTTAGTATAGGTACAGAGATAAAAACAAGTGTATATAATATGCTTAGAAATATATTATTAGTAAGCAAGATGGATAAAACTAAAAGATTGGAAATTTATAATATAGTAGATGCAGAAATATATTATCAAAGAATTTGTATAAGAATAATGTATAATCAAAAATGGATAGATGAGAAAAAATATAAGCATAGTAACGAATTATTAAGTGAAATAGGAAGAATTTTAGGAGGATTAATAAAATCTTTGGGAGCAAACAAATATGCCAAAAACACTTAGAAATATATATAATAAAGAATTATCATTCGAGAATTTATTAAAAGCACATAAAAAAGCAAGGTGCGGAAAAAGGACAAAGAAAAAAGTTATCTTATTTGAATTACTCTTAGAACAAGAATTATTACGACTTGAGAAAGAATTAGAAAATTGTACTTATAAGCATTCTGGATATATAAAATTTAAAATACATCAAAATAAAGAAAGAATTATCATGTCATCTGAATATATGGATAGAGTTGTACATCAATGGTATGTACAACATTTTATTATAACCGATCCATATGGTCTCTTAAGTAAACAAAAATTTTTGTTTAGTACACATTCCATATCTTTTCTTTAGTAAATCCATAAAATTTATTTAATTTTCTTAAAGTTTATATTATCGTAAAAAATGCCAGATTTTATTTCTTTTAATGTATTTTTTACTTTACTTGTTACATTATCGGGAATATTTTCATAACTAAACCATTCCAATCTTTCACATTTTTCAGGTTCGTTTATTTTTATATTTCCACTATATTTATTTGATTTTAGGATAAAGTTCAATCTTCCTTCTGTATAATGGTGCAATATATGTATTATTTTTAAATCTTCTTCTTTTAAATCAATATCCAATTCTTCCTTCGTTTCTCTTATCATAGCCTCAATTAAGTCCTCATTTGGCTCCACATGACCTCCTGGTAATTCATACTCACCGTCATTTGAACCTGTATTCTTTCTTAATGACAATAAAAACTCTTCTTTGCCTGTTTTTTCATTCATTCTCGTTAACATTAAGTCTACAACGAGTACATTTTTATATCTCTCTTTCATATAAAATTCATCCTTTCTATCTTTCTAATTCATCAAAAACAAATTTTGTTGCTGATTTAGCAATATCATTTTGACTTAATTTTGATGTATCAAGTGTTAATATTGGCATATATCTAGCCAATATCCTTATAACTTTTTCGTATCTTGAATTTAGTTCTTCATAATACGTTTTTAACATTTGTGTATCTTCTTCATCATCCCTCCTTCTCTGCAATAATGTCAATTTATCTGCCTTTAAATATATTATTTTGGTTCAAACTTCTGCATATTTGGCAATTATATTTTTTGTTTCATTTTCATTTATTTTACAACTATTTCTCAATACAGGTCCAAATACCAGTTCACTTATAAAACTTCTATCTAAAATTAAATTTTTATGGTTCTTTTTTAACATACTCAAATAGCCCTCCTCGGATTTTTATTCATATGCTAAATGGTGTGTTTCTAGTCCACCCTTTTGTAATTCTTTTGCTAATGTTGTTTTCCCTGTTCCATCAATTCCTTCAATAATTATCATATTATCACCAATCAATATATATTTTTATATTATATTACCTTAAATTTCCGAATAAATCAAATATTTATTTCCTATACGTGGTATAGATTAAATTTATACCCAAAAAAGAGTATATAGAATTAATCCATATACTCTTTATATCTATTTTTTATATTCTCCATAAATGTTCTTGGAATATGTGTCAAATATTCACTTATATATACCAAATTTAATGTTAATGTTGGTAGTTCTTCTACTACTTTTAGTTCATACAAATTATTCTCTTTTAATTCTTTCCTTACAGCCTGTTTTAAGACATATCCAATACCCATTTCGTTTTTTACAGCATTAATAAGCATCTCCGTTGTTTCTATCGTCATAAAAGGATTTAATGTAACATTATTTTTTTCACAAACTTTGTCTAAATCTTTTCTTGGTGTACTTGGATCTATGTCAAGTTTTTGGACACTTTTTTTGAGAATTTTTTTACTTTTTTGTTAGACTCTCATTATCCTAACATGCCTTTTGATTTTCTAGTTCATGCTGTATCCTATGACACTTAAGCTATACAAGTCCATCACTATTGCTAAATACGTCCATCCTTTTTCTTTTGTGTAAATATATGTAATATCTGATACCATTTTTTCTCGTAATCCTTCTGCCTTAAAGTTTTGAGCTAATAGATTTGGTTTATTTGTATCATCTACTTTTCCTTTACTTCCACTTGGTTTAAATTTTTTTACTGTTATTGACTTTAAACCCATCTTTTTCATTCTTCTTGCTACTCTTTTTTGACTTGCCTTGATTCCCCTTTTTTCTAATATCTTCTAGATTTTTGGTGAACCATATCTTCCTTTTGATTTTTCATATTCTTCTTTTATTTCTTTATCTAATTTTTCGTTTGCTTCTTCATAGCTATTTTTCTTTTTGTTTATTTGGTAGTAATACTCCGAACGTGGTATTCCCAATACTTTACACATTTTTATTACATTATGTACTTTTTTATTATTTTTGATAAATTTTACTTTATCTTCTATTTTGGCGTGAATATGGCAATTGCTTTTTTTAATATTTCATTTTCTTCTTTTAGCCTCAAAATTTCTTTCTTTAATTTCTTCATTTCGTGGTTATTTGTTACTTCTCCTGTTTCCGTTTTTATTTTTCCATATTCTTTTATCCAACGATACAATGTTGCTTCACATAAGCCATATTCACGCTTTATTTCACATATTGGCTTTTTGTTTTCATACAATTCTACAATCATTTTTTTGAAATCTTCTTCATATACTTTTTTCTTTGCCATCTCTGACACACTCCTTTCAGATTGGTGTACATAATTTATTATACACTCTCTCATTAAATGTGTCCATATATCTATTCTAACACCACCTAAAATAAATTGTAACATCTTAATTCACCTCCACGAAAAAAGAGAACTAAATTTTTAAATTTAATTCTCCTAGTTGGCATTATATATTTTTTATAACATTCTTTATTTTTTCTATTGGTATAAATACTCTCCTTTTTAATGTATCAGTATCAATAATTGCTAATTTTTCATTTTCACCCATTATGTATATAGTCATTTCATTACAATTTGCTTTGTTTTGTAATATCTTTTTAATGATTTCTTTATCTTTTATCACTACTTTCTTCATTCTCTACACCTACTCTATCAAGGTTTGTGAGAAGTTATACCCCTTTTTTATTTTTTCGTTACAAGAAAAAATATCTACAACAATGGCCAAACCAACCATAAGGATGGCATTTATGCTAGACCTTTAGAAATGTTTTTATCTGAGGTTGATCATGAGAAATATCCTGATGTAACTCAGAAATATCGTTTCGAAGAGATTATAGACTAGAATAAAAATCCTCCATTTTGGAGGATTTTTTAAATTAACAAAATATTGTTGACTAAAACCTCCTTCTTGGGTAAAATGTATTCAGAAGGAGGGATTTTTTTGAAAAAGGGTTCAATTATTATTTTAATTATTGCCATTTTAGTTATTATAGCTGGTATTGCAATTTATATGATAACTAACCAAAATTCTACTAATAATTCTTCTATTAATTTGAAGACTATGATTGATACAATTTATAAAAACTCAAATGTTGAATTGCCATCATTAGAAACTCAAAAAATTGGTTTGTCTGATAATAATGTTGTTTCTTCATATACATTTTTATCCAATAATGATAATGTTGAAGAATTAGTAGTGTCTGAACCTGTAATGAGTTCTCAAGCATACTCATTAGTTGCTATAAAACTAAAAAATAATGCAAATATCGAACAAGTTAAACAAGAAATTTATGACAATGTAGATATGAATAAATGGATTTGTGTATCTGCTGAAAAGTTCTATATTACAAATCACAATAATGTAATATTCTATGTAATGTCATATGAAGATTGGGCAAAACCAGTTTATGATTCATTTAAAAAATACGTAAATAACGAAGTTGGAAAAGAATTAGAAAAATCAGAAAATTCTGATTATGAACTTCCACCTGAAATGATAGTACAATAATCAAAAGTGTGCCATTGGGGACGGAGAATATTGGCACGTTAAGAATTTTAAAACGTGCCAATATTCTCCGTCCCCAATGGCAAACTTTTTAACTTTCTGAAAGGATTATAGTTATGGTTTTTACAAGTATTAGCTTTATATACTACTTTCTTCCTATAGTATTAGTAGTATATTTTATATTGCCTAATAAATTTAAAAATATGGTTCTTCTCCTTTCTTCTATATTATTTTATTTTTATGGAGAACCTAAATATATATTATTGATGATTATAGAAATAGCTATTGCCTATTTCTCTGCATTATTGATTGACAAGCATAAAAATAAAGGCATTTTAGCTTTATCAATATTTATACATATTTTATTTTTGTGTATATTTAAATATCTAACTTTTATTACAGAAAATATAAATAGCATATTTAATATTGATATTCCATTACTAAATTTAGTATTACCAATAGGAATATCATTTTACACATTTCAAATAATCAGTTATGAAGTTGATGTATTTAACAAAAAAGTATCTGCTCAAAAGAACTTTTTTAAATTTGCAACTTATGTATTTTTCTTCCCTCAGCTTATAGCTGGTCCTATAGTAAGGTATGACTCTATTGCTAATGAACTAAACAACAGGAAGCATACATTCGAAAACTTTGCTTATGGTGCTAATAGATTCACCATAGGACTTGCTAAAAAAGTAATAATAGCAAATAGCCTAGGTGAATTGTGTAATGTATTTTCTTCAATACCTGATAAAAGTATTTTATTTTATTGGATTTTCGCAATTAGTTATATGTTACAAATATATTTTGACTTTTCTGGCTATTCAGATATAGCAATAGGATTAGGAAGAATTTTCGGTTTTCATTTTCCAGAGAATTTTGATTACCCATACACTGCAAAAAGTATAACTGAATTCTGGAGAAAATGGCATATTACTTTAAGTTCATGGTTCAGAGATTATGTATACATTCCTCTAGGTGGAAATAGACGTGGTATAACAATTCAGATAAGAAATATCTTAATTGTTTGGGCTTTAACTGGTCTATGGCATGGTTCAAGTTGGAATTTTGTTTTGTGGGGCTCATTATTTGGTGTTATACTAATTTTAGAAAAATTTGTATTTAATAAACTTATTGAAAAGTCGCCAAATATTATAAAAAGAATTTATACTTTATTTATTGTTATGATTAGTTTTGTTATATTCCAGTCAACAGATATGAGTCAAATTGGAGTAATAATTAAAGGATTATTTGGACTTAATAATGAAGCTTTAATAAATGCTACTACACTTTACTACTTAAAAGGTTATGCCGTAATTATTATTTTAGGAATAATAGGCTCTACCCCATTATTACGTAATTTGGTAAATAAATTAAGTAGTAACTCAAAATGGAACAAAATTATAAATATTTTACAACCTATTTACATGATTTTATTATTAGGTATTGTGACAATATTTTTAGTAGATAATTCATACAACCCATTTTTATATTTTAGGTTTTAGAAGGTGAAATATGAGTAATAAATTTAAAAATATAATTGTATCTGTTTTATTTTTAACAATATTACTATTAGTATTTGTTTTAAATATATTAAAGTCAGATACAGAAATATCTATTGCTGAAAGACGTAAGCTCGAGCAGTTTCCAAGTTTTACATTACAGAATTTATTTAATGGTACATTTTTTAGTAAATTTGATACCTATGTAAATGATCAATTTATTAGTAGAGATAATTTTAGAACTGCAAAAGCTAAACTAGACTTAACTTTCAAAGGAAACTATCATAACATTTATATTAAAAACGATTATTTAGTTGAGCAGACCTATCCTCTTTCTTATGCTTCTGTGACAAATTTAACAAAAAAAATAACAGATATAAAAAATAAGTATTTAGCCAATAACAAGATATATTTTTCAATTGTTCCAGATAAAAATTATTTTGTAAATGATAATAATTTAAAAATTGATTATGATTTGCTTGAAAGTAAAATGAAAGAAAATTTAGATTTTGCCACATATATAAAGATATTAGACAAATTAGATTTAACTGACTATTATAAAACTGATAGCCATTGGAAACAAGAAAACATCCAAAAGGTTGCTGATGAGCTCTTAAAAGGTATGAACAATTATTCAAGTTCTAGTTATAATGTTGAGAATATTGCAAAGTTTAAAGGTACTTATGCTTATCGAGTACCTGTAAATACTGACTTTGATGAAATAACTATAATGACTAACGACATATTAAAAAATGCCAGAGTATTTAATTATACAACTAATACTTATACTAATGTATATGATTTAAATAAAAAAAATTCATTAGACAAGTATGACATATATTTGTCTGGTGCTACTCCCCTTTTAACTATTTATAACGATAAAAATACTAGTGGAAAAGAATTGATAATTTTTAGAGACTCGTATGGAAGTAGTTTAGCACCTTTGTTATTAAGTTCTTATAGTAAAATAACTCTAGTAGATACTAGATACATCTCACCCACAATATTAGGAAATTATATTAATTTTGATAATAAAGATGTGTTATTCATATACAGTATTTCAATAATAAATAATAGTTATTCTTTAAAATAGGCAATATTTTTTCATTTTTGCTCTTGAATTAAATAATGACAATTTTAATTCCGTGGAATCACACAGAATTAAAGTTGCTGAAGTTGGATACAATCGTTTTACTATGACTCCAAATCGTTGGAAAAAGGATTTTAATGCTATTGGAATTATTCCAAGTAGTGGAAAATATAGTTTAGGAACCTTTGCTCATCCTGATATTGCTTTTGAATTTGCAAGTTGGCTAAATGTAGAATTCAAATTATATCTAATAACTGAGTTTGAAAGGCTTAAGAAAAACGAAGCCTATCAAAGTAAAATCGAATGGTCTGTAAAAAGAGAATTATCTAAAACAAACTATGTTATTCACACTGATAGTATAAAAGAATTTATTGTCCCTACGCTGACCGAAAAGCAAAAACAATTTATATACGCAAACGAAGCCGATGTTTTAAATGTTGCTTTATTTGGTATCACCGCAAAAGAATGGCATGAAAGCAACCCTGATTTAAGTGGAAATATTAGAGACTATACGGATATTCTACATTTAGTTGTATTAGCAAATCTTGAAAACTTAAACGCAGAAATGATAACTACTGGTATTTCGCAAAGTGAAAGACTTGTAAAGTTGAATAAAACTGCACAAAGGCAGCTAAAGTTATTAAAGGATAATTCTAGTATAAAAAAATTAGAAAATATGAATGAGCAATTAAAATTTAAATAAAAAAATTTAATATGGCTGAATTACATAAAAAAACTTATGAACAATTAAATTCGTAAGTTTTTTTGTGGAGCGGTTAAGCTACAGCTTACGAACTACAACTCTCTCTTTCTATAAATATTATATATTAATTTCTGTATGATTTCAATAGTAATAAAACTTTATTTTCTCCGAAAGATAGAAGAATTTTAATTTATATGTTATAATTATTTTAGATAAAATAAAACTTTAATATTATATTGTATAGGTGATAAGTATGAATAAAGATGAATTTATAAGATATGTATCTAGCGAATTGGAGCATGGTAGAGATATAGATTTAGAATATCAAATTAATGGAATTCCATATAAAATAAAATTTTTAGCTACTGATATGAATAAAGGTATTAATATACCATGTATTTTTGCAATTCCGTTATCAGAAAATACAAATGGCCAACTTGTGGTAGAAGCAAACAATTTAGAAAGTGGAAATTTACAAGAAATTATAGAACAAGGAACTCAAACAGGAATTAGATTAGCACAATTAACAAGAGATTTGCCGAGCCCTATTGTTATTCCATTAATACCAAGCTATAGAGATTATCCGTATTTACAACAATTATCTCAAGATTGTTTTAGTATTTCAAGGGATGATAGAAATTATAGAATAGATGAGCAAGTAGTTAAAATTATTTGTAGAGCAAAATCTATTTTGGAACAAGAAAGAGGATTAGTTGTAAAAGATAGAATATTTTTAAATGGATATTCAAGTTCGGGAGTCTTTGCACAACGATTTGCTTTATTACATCCGGACATTGTTGAAACTGCTTGTATAGGTGGTGCAAGTGGTAGTATTCCTATTCCAACAGAAAAATTGGCTTATCCGTTAGGAATAGCTGATTATGAATCTTTAACAGGCAAGAGATTTGATTTAGAAAGCTATTCAAAAATTAAGTTTAGATATTATGTTGGAGAACTTGAAACACAAAACAAATCAAACTCAAGGTTTGATGATTTTGGCCAACCTGCTCCTATGCATGATATGAGTTATTTTGATAGAAGCGTGCCAACAGAAGTCGGAAAATATCAAAGAAGTGTTTTAGGAACAGAAATGTTTTCTAGAGCACAAAAAACAATTCAAATATTGCAAAGCCTAGGAATTGATGTTCAACATAAAATAATTTTAGGCAGAGGTCACAATAATAGAAACGGTATAGGTGTTAATGAACTAGCAGATAAATTTGTTAATGATACTTATAAAAGTACCATTAAAAGTAGAGAAATAAATTACGGAGTATCAAGGTAATTGAATTGTTCCAATAATTACATAATATACATTGCTAAAACCAACATAAATCTTGATTTGTATTTAGGGGTTTGGGGTATTCCCCATATAAGAATTTGTTTGGGAGTACAAATTCAGTGTTGGCTAGACATAGATTTTATTCCCATATTCAAAAAATAAAAAAGAGGATTAAATTATTCTGATAATTTTTTCCTCTTTTTTGAAGATTATTTATATAAAATAAAAACTTACGAACTTTTAAGTCCGTAAGTTGATTTCAAATGGAGCAGGTGATGGGAATCGAACCCACATAGCCAGCTTGGAAGGCTGGAATTCTACCATTGAACTACACCTGCATTTCGTATGAACAAGTATTATTATAAATGTTATATTATATTTTGTCAAGAACTTTTATGAATTTTTTTATTTTTTTTGAATAAATTTTATAAATAGAATTGGAGATTTGTTTATGAAATTTATTCTAGATGTTATTAAAGGTGTTTTTATTGGCAGTGGTGCTATCCTTCCTGGTATTAGTAGTGGTGTGTTCTGTGTTATTTTTGGTATTTATGAAAAACTAGTTGATAGTGTATTAAATATATTTAAAGATTTTAAAAAGAATTTTGCTTTTCTATTTCCTATTGCACTCGGTGGAATTATTGGAGTATTACTTGTTTGTAAATTATTAAAATTTTTATTTGCCACATATCCTATGCCTACTAACTTTTGCTTTATTGGCTTGATTATTGGAAGCATGCCAATTCTATTAAAAAAAGCCAATAATAAGTCTGGTTTTAGATTGCACTATTTACTATATTTTTTATTTACTTTTTTAATAGGAGTATTATCAATTAGATTAGAACACATTTTACCTCAACTTATAAATTTAAATCTTGATTCTAATTACTTTTTCTATTTAGTATTGGCTGGACTTTTGATGTCTGCAGGAGTGGTTATTCCTGGTGTAAGTAGTAGCGTAATTTTGATGACATTAGGTGTTTATACTACATACCTTTCAGCTGTTGCAAATATTGACTTAAGTATTTTATTTCCTATGGGAATTGGCCTTTTAATTGGCAGTATTTTATTTTTAAAACTAATACAATTTTTGTTTAACAAATATTATGCACAAACTTTTTATGGAATAATTGGATTTGTACTAGGTTCTGTATTAGTTTTATACCCACGGTTTCACCTTTGATTTAGAAGGTTTTATTTCCTTAGTTTTATTTGCAATTGGTTTTTGGTTAAGCCTACAATTAGAAAAGAAAGAAAGCGCCTAAGCTTTCTTTCTTCTTAAAATCCATCCACCCTCTGCTTTAATTGGTAATTTCATTAAAACAGTTTGTTCTGCTTTTCCCGGATTTACAGTTGGTATCTCTTCTTCTGTTTCTGAGTCCCATAAAGTTTCTATCTTAAAGCTTACAGGCTCTATTTTTCCAGGTATTAAAATTTCCATTGTATCTCCAACAGATAATTTATTTCTAATTTCAATTATGTATTTATCTCCATTTTCATTTAACACTTTTCCTCCAAATTCATAATTTGGATTATACTGTTTGCCATCATATTCTTGGAAATCCTTGTTATTTCTATCATTAAAATAGAATGTTGTTAATCCTCTTGTTTTTGTCTTTTCTAATTCACTTAAATATTTTGTATAATCGTAATGTTCTGAATCATTTATATAATCATCAATTGCATTTCTATAAGCATTTACTACAGATGCCAAATAATATTCTGTTTTTAATCTGCCTTCTATTTTTAAGCTATCTACTCCCATATCAATTATTTCAGGCACTTCTTTAATTAAGCATAAATCTTTAGATGAAAATATATATGTACCATTTTCATCATATTCAACTGGCATTAAATTTCCAGGCTTATTATGCTCTTCAACATATACATTATATGCCCATCTACAACTTTGAGCACAATCTCCAAGATTTGCACTTCTACTAGCCAAGAAATCACTTAAGAAACATCTTCCTGAATATCCAAAACAAATAGCTCCATGCACAAATATTTCTGTTGTTAAATCTTTTGGAGTGTTGTTTATAATATCTCTTATTTGTTCTTTGTTTAACTCTCTACCTAAAATAACTCTTTTAGCTCCGTTTTTATACCAAAAGTTTGCACTATGGTAACTAACAGTATTTGCTTGTGTGCTTACATGTATTTCAACATCAGGTGCATATTGTTTTAATATTTCCATTACGCCACCATCAGAAGCAATAATAGCATCTACTTTTAAGTCATTTAGCATTTTAGCTTGTTCTTTTATTTCTTCATAATAACTATCCCAAGCATAAATATTTATGGCAGCATAAACCTTTTTTCCTATGCTATGCGCATATTTAATTGTTTTAGCTAAATCATCATTGTCAACTTCTGCTCTACTTCTTAATGAAAGAGCACCTGTACCACAGTAAACTGCATCTGCCCCATATAAAAAGGCTGTTTTAGCTTTTTCAAAAGACCCTGCTGGTGCTAATAATTCTGGTTTTATTTTATTCATTTTATTTCTCCATTTCAAAAAGATTCAATATAATTATACACTACTTGTCAAGTATCATATTAAAGAAACGTCCCTAAACTAATACTTTACATTTTTATTAAAATTTGGTATTATAGATTATATTAAGAGGAGTTTTATTATGGAAAACACATTAAAGAAAAAAGTAAAATTAAATAGGTTTCAAATTCTTATTTTATATTTTCTTTTATTTGCTTGCATTGGTTGGATTATGGAAACTTTGTATGCAATATATAATCTTGGCCATTTTGTAAAAAGAGGTTTTTTGTATGGTCCTATCTGCCCTATTTATGGCTATGGGGCTTTAATTCTCATAATGTTTTTTTATAAATACAAAAATTACAATTTTAAACTTTTTATTTATGCAGCTGTTATTTTTTCCGTATTTGAATATTCAGTAAGCTATATTTTAGATGCAATGTTTGCAATGCATTGGTGGGATTATACAAATGAATTCTTTAACTTAAATGGGCGAATTAGCATTTTTTATTCATTTGCTTGGGGTATAATAGCAATTTTATTTATAAACCACATTTATCCTTTTTTTAAAAAGCATGTGAATATTATACTTTCAAAAATTCCTTATGCAATGCAAATAATTTTATTATATACTTTCTTATTATTATTTATTGTTGACACTATTGCATCTTGTGTACGTTATTTAAATATATAATAAAATTTCTTATACAACGAAAAAGATGACTTTAAAAGTCATCTTTTTGTCTTTGATATAGCAAGACCATCTCCAACTTCTAATATCTCTGTTTCTAATTTTTCATTATTTGTAATTTCAGCAATATATTCTCTTAGGTTCCTTACAGCAGTTCTTTGTTTGTGTTTATTATAATCACTCATAACATAACCCTTGTATAATATATTGTCTGCAAATATTACCCCTCCCGGTTTTATCATCCTCAAAGCCTGATTTAAGAAAAATGGGTATTTTCCTTTTGCAGCATCTATAAATACAACATCATACTCATCATTTAAAGTAGGCAATATTTCTACTGCATCTCCTTCATATATGTTTATTTTTTCTTCAACTTCAGCTTTTTTAATATTTTCTCTTGCCTCTTTTACTCTTTCAGTGTCTCTTTCAATTGTATCTATCTTTCCATTTTCTTGCAAATATTCTGAAAAGCAGATGGCTGAATAGCCAACTGCTGTTCCAATTTCTAATATTTTCTTAGGTTTAATTTCATCTAATATTTTTGCAATAACTTCTAAAGTATCATCCATTATAATTGGCACTTTGTCTTCTAAAGCTTTTTTCTTAATTATACTAATCTCTTTCTTGTTCATCTTCTCTTTTTCCTCTTTTTTGTATCTCTTCTTTTTTAGCATATTGATCATTTATCCATTTTCTAAAATATTGCTTATATTTTTGATATTTTGGATTTGAAGATAACAACTTTACTCCTTTACTACTCTGCTGTAGCTCTTCTTGCCATTCTTTCTCTATCTTTGTTATTTAATATTTTCTTTCTTAGACGAATATTTTTTGGTGTTATTTCAACTAATTCGTCTTCAGCAATAAATTCAATAGCTTTTTCTAATGACATTTGTACTGGTGGTACTAAACGAAGTGCATCATCTGATCCAGATGCTCTAGTATTTGTTAAGTGTTTTTCTTTACATACATTTATAGAAATGTCTTCATTTCTAGAATTAATACCAACTATCATTCCTTCATATACTTCAACACCTGCTCCAATTAATAGTTCTCCTCTTTCTTGGGCATTGTATAATCCATAAGTAATTGATGTTCCTGGTTCAAATGCAACTAAAACTCCTCTTGTTCTTGCTTGAATTTCTCCTTTATATGGTTCATAGCAATCAAATATGCTGTTCATTGTTCCTTCACCTTTTGTATCTGTTAGGAACTCTGTACGATAACCAATTAAACCTCTTGCAGGTATTTTAAATTCTACTTTTGTATGTCCTGCTTCTGCTGGTTCCATATTTATCATTTCAGCTTTTCTTCTTCCAAGTTTTTCAATAACATTTCCTATACAATCATCTGGAACATTTACAACCAATCTTTCCATTGGTTCACATTTTACACCATCAATTTCTTTAAAAATAACCTTTGGACGAGATACTAAAAGTTCAAATCCTTCTCTTCTCATTGTTTCTATTAATACTGATAAATGTAACTCTCCACGTCCACATACTTCAAAGCTATCTGGTGTATCTGTTTCTTTTACACGTAAGCTTACATTTCTTTCTAGTTCTTTAAATAGTCTATCACGAATATGTCTTGATGTAACAAATTGTCCTTCTTTACCAGCTAAAGGTCCATTATTAACACTAAAAGTCATAGATACTGTTGGTTCATCAATATCAACGAAATCTATTTTTTCTGGATTATTTACATCGCAAACAGTTTCTCCAATATTAATATCACTAATACCAGAAATACATACTATATCTCCAGCACCAACTTCTTCTACTTCAGTTCTTTTTAATCCTTGATAAGTAAATAGTTTAGCAATTTTTCCTTGTGCTATTTTGTCGTCTTTTTTGCAAATAGCAACACTTTGTCCAACTTTTATTGTTCCACGTTCAACTCTACCAACTGCTAATCTTCCTAAATAATCATCATAATCAATATTAGAAACTAATAATTGCATTGTTCCATCTTGCTCACATGCTGGTGGATTTATGTTTTTGATAATTGTATCAAAAATACATGTTACATTATCACTTTCATCTGTTAAATTCATTTTAGCAATTCCATTTTTTGCAGATGCATATACAACTGGGAAATCTAGTTGTTCGTCATTTGCATTTAGCTCAATAAATAATTCTAGAACTTTGTCAACAACCTTTAATGGATCTGCACCTGGTCTATCTATTTTATTTATAACAACTATTGGTTTTAAATTTAATGCTAAAGATTTCTTTAAAACTTCTCTAGTTTGAGGCATTGGTCCTTCAAAAGCATCAACTAATAAAAGTACACCGTCTACCATTTTAAGTACACGTTCTACTTCTCCACCAAAATCAGCATGCCCAGGCGTGTCAACAATATTTATTTTTATGCCATTATACATAACTGATGTATTTTTAGAAAGAATTGTAATTCCTCTTTCTTTTTCAATATCTCCTGAATCCATTACTCTTTCAGATACTTGTTCATTTTCTCTAAATACATGGCTTTGTCTTAAAAGAGCATCAACTAATGTAGTTTTACCATGATCTACGTGTGCGATAATTGCTATGTTTCTAATATTTTGATTATTCATTTTTTATTACCCCTATCTATAATTTATACATTTAATAGTCTAACATTTCAATTATACTCTATTGATTTTTGTTTGTCAACATAATAATATTATCCATTATTTCTTTACTTACTTTTTCTAAGACTTCTTTTTCTGGTTTATTGGTTTTATATTCACTAAAATCTAATGGTTTACCATAATATATAGTTACTTTGTGAAAAAGTTTCATCTCTCCCGAAATATTTACTGGTATTACTGGTACCCCAGTTCTCAACGTCATAAATGCTGCTCCATTTTGAGCTCTACCGTTTTTTGCCATTCCTTTTCTTGTTCCTTCTGGAAATAGCATTAGTATCTCACCATCTTTTAAAACTTTTAAAGAATGCTTCATAGAATCTAAATCCATTTTTCCTCTTTTAACAGGAAATACTAAGCACTTTTCACCTAACCAATATATAAACTTATTTTTGAATAGTTCTTCTTTTGCCATGACATGCATTCTTCTTTTAGTTGAAGAAACTAAAATTGGTGCATCCCAATTGGATTGGTGATTAGCACACATAATATATGCTCCTTCTTTTGGAACATTTTCCTTTCCTACTAATTTTACTCTAAATACAATTACTGAAAATATATGTACTAAAAATACAATTACACTTCTAAGCATTTTAAATTCTCCTTTATTTTAAATATTCATTTACAAATTTACATTCTTTATAATCTAAGTCATTCTTTGCTATGTTTATTAGCTCATCTACCATTTCTTTGGTATATTTACTACTTTTCTTTTCATAAAATTTCTTTAATGGTTTTTGCATATCCATCATAACCTTTGTTGCTTTGTTTACATTTTGTTCCTGTAATAGTTTATTCATTTTCTGAATTTGATTTTCATATATAATTTTTCCAACCTTAGTATTTTTAATTTGTTCTAAAGTATTGTCTTCAGAAATATCCTCTAATTTTATATATCTATCAGGAATTTTTTGTCCGAGCAATTTTTCAAAATCTTCATCTGAAACATTTTGAACTTTTCCGCTTCTATATACATCTGGAAAATCCTCTTCTGGCTTTTTATCTTTTGAATCAATATTTATCTTACATTCTAATTCAATGCTTTCACAAGATTTTCCTACTAATATTTTATATTCTCCTGACTCTATTTCCCACTTTTTATTTTGTACATTATAATACTGAAAAGCAGAATCGTCTAAAGTAATATTTACTTTTTTTTCTTCATTTGGTTCTAGTTCAACTTTTTCAAAACCTTTTAGTTCTTTTAAAGGTTTAAAAACAGTCGGATTACATTGTGACACATAAACTTGAGCAATTTCTTTTCCTTTTACTTTCCCAGTATTTTTTATTCTAAATGATACAATATTATTTTCTATATTTAAATTTGAATACTCAAAAATTGTATAGCTAAGTCCGTATCCAAATGGATATAGCACTTTAATGTTATTCTTATCATAATATCTGTAACCAACATATATAACTTCTTTATACTCTACACTTATTTCTGTACCTGGGAAATTGTTAAAACATGGTGTATCTTCTAGCTTTATAGGATAAGTTTCTGCAAGCTTTCCACTTGGATTTACTTTACCTAAAATACAGTTAACCATCGCTTTAGCTCCTGATTCTCCACCTAAATATCCTGTTATAATAGCTTTTGCTTTATCTTTCCACTCCATTGTTATTGGTGCTCCATTTGATAAAACTACTATAATATTTTTGTTTACATTATATATACTTTCAATTAATTTAATTTGATTTTTAGGAATTTCTAAATTATTTCTATCCATTCCTTCAGATTCATAATTTTCTGTTAAACCTAAAAATAATATAACTACATTTTTGTTTTTTGCAACTTCTACAGCTTGATTAATTAACTCTTTATCATCATCTGATTCAATTCTGTTATACCCTTTAGCATAATCAACTTCTATTCCTTTTTGTATAAAGCAATCATAAGCATTTTCAACTTTATATGGATTTATTGTTGAACTACCTGCTCCTTGATATCTAGGATTTTTAGCCATATCTCCTATAAGTGCTATTTTTCTTTTATTTATTGGTAATATGTTATTTTCATTTTTTAGTAGCACTATTGATTCCTGTGCTAATTCCATTGCAATCTTATGATGCTCTTCTTTACTGTAGCTATGTTCTACTTTTTCACACTTAAATGCAATATTCAAAATTCTATCTACAATTTCATCTAAATATTCTTCACTTACTTTTCCATCTTTAACTGCTTGTACTATTTCTTCTTTTCCATTACCTCTACCACCAGGCATTTCTAATTCATTACCAGCAATTAAACCTTTTACTCTGTCGTTTTCAGCTCCCCAATCTGTAATAACTATTCCTTCAAAGTTCCATTCTTTTTTTAAAATATTTAATAATACTTCATTTTCAGTACAATATTCACCATTTAATTTGTTATATGCACTCATAACAGACCAAGGCTTTGCTTCTTTTACAATCATTTCAAATGCTTTTAAATATATTTCTCTTAGAGTTCTTTCGTCTACCACTACATTTACTGTTCTTCTTCTATTTTCTTGATTATTTACAGCAAAGTGTTTTACACATGCTCCTACATTATTACTTTGTAAGCCTTTTACATATTGTGTAGCCATTATTCCTGTTAAATATGGATCTTCTGAAAAATACTCAAAATTTCTACCTCCAAGCGGAGACCTTTTTATATTTACTCCTGGTCCTAATACTATATTTACATTTTCACTTTTAGCTTCCTCACCAAGTGTTTTACCAAGTTTATATGCAATATCTTTATCCCAGCTATTTGCTATTGTTGCAGATGATGGAAAACATATTGCAACTTCACTTTTATTTACACCTAAGTTATCTCCTTTTTCCTTTTGAACTCTAAGTCCATGTGGTCCATCAGACATTTTTATAGATGGTATACCTAATCTTTCTATATTCTCACTGTTCCAATAGTCTTTTCCTACACATAAACTAGCTTTTTCTTCTAGTGTCATTTTATTAATTATATTTTCATACTTCATATCTTTTTACCTCATGACTTTTATATAATATATTATGATTTTTAGTTTTTCCTTTTTTTGCTTTGTATAATTTTATAAAAATTTTAGGCTGTTTCATAAGATAGCCTAATATTCTCATTTTTATATTTTTACTTTTTAGTAGTATAGAATATAATTTTTTTGTTTTTATTTCGTTTGTTATATATGATATTTCTTCTTTACTAGTACCATATTCAATTGTATTTTTTAATATTGATAATGTTATTTCCTCTACTCTGTTTATTAAAAATTTATAACTTTTTTTTTCTTTTATTTCCTCTGCAAATTTTTGAAGGTTATTAATAATTATAAAATAGCTTTCATACCATTTGCTATTTGACACAGACGTAGTAATACTATTATTTCTTCTTCTATACATATATAAAGAAATATCTATATATTGTACTCTTTTAGCATTTATGATTGCTCTTGGTGAAAATTCCTCATCTTCAAATTCTATATTTGGTGTAAAGTAACAGTTATTAAATACTAATTCTCTATTATAAATTCTACACCAAGCAGTTGGTAAGTACTCTTTTTTATAACATTGTTCTGCAAAATACTCGTCGCCACTCAAAACTTCTGTTGATTTTTTATTCTTATATTTTTCATCTAATTCTATTTTAAATTTAGTCTCATACTTTTCTTCTATTCTTCCTTCAATAATGTCCAAATCATTTTTTTCTGCTTGTTCTATTAATTGTTTTAGTCCACCTTTTATTAGCATATCATCGCTATCTAAAAAACATATATATTTTCCTTTAGCATTTTTAATTCCTGTATTTCTGGCCTCACTTACTCCTTTATTTTCATTATGTTCTATAATTTTTAAATTAGTTATATTATTTATGCTTACAAACTTTCTTACTTTTTCTATACTTTTGTCATTTCCTTTATCATCTATGCATAATACTTCAAAATCTGCTAATTCTTGATTATATATTGAATTTAAGCATTCTTCAATATATTGTTCAACATTATAAATTGGTACAATAATACTTACTTTCATATAAATTCCTCATATTTCTATTTTGTAATTATTATATAATATATTAATTCAATTTTCAATTTATGGTTGACTTTTTTTAGTATACATAATATAATATTAAAAAATTAGTTATATACTACATTATATTAAATAAACGGAGGATTTATATCATGATGTTTAGTTTTGTTGTTCCGGCATATAATGCTGAAAGGTCCATCCGGAGCTGTCTAGATAGCATTCTGGTCCAGACCTTTAGTGACTTCGAAATTGTTGTAATCAACGATGGATCTACGGATAGCACCTTAGAAATTTTAAAAGAGTATTTAAAAAAGGAAAAGAAGCTGCATGTCTACAGCTTTAAAAATTCTGGCGTGTCTATTACTCGTCAGCGGGGAATTAACCTTTCGAATGGTGAATACATCATTCTGGTAGATTCGGATGACACTGTCAACCCCAATCTGCTCGAAAAACTGTATACTGTCATTTGTGAGCATAATAACCCTGATATCATTCGCTATCAGGCAAAACTGTTAAACGATTGCGATTACAAAGACCATGATCGTTATAACTTTTTCGATGATAGCAAGGCAGTACTCTCCGGGCTTGACGCACTTAAGGAATGGTCTATTCCTGGCAAAAAATATGCTGTTTATTGGCTTTTTGCCTTTAGGCGCACCGTATTTTCCAATGTACTTTTTTTCCCAGATTTGAAGTGCCATGAAGATATCGCCTTGATTCCACTCTTAGTGGCAGCTTCGAAAAGCATTGTAACTCTGAGCTACATTGGGTATAATTATACCTGTAATAACCCCGGTAGCATCACAAATACCAAAAACAAGGAGGCTGAAAGATCTCGTGCAAAGGACTTTGTAAAAGCATATAAGTATGCAACTCAGAACTTTGCCAGACTCAGTAATGTTTCGCCTTTGGACTATGATTTCTTTGTCAGTGATTTCGACAGACGTCTCATTGACAAATATAACTCTTTGTCTGAAGAGTTAAAAAAAGAACTTGCTGAGTTGTTTATTTAAACTCCCCCGAGTGCTTGTATAGCACTCGGGGGTTATTTTAATTATAATCGATTATTTTTTAATACTTTTTCCATTAATGCATCTTGTAAAGTTTTTGAAAAATTAATATTTAATTTTTCAGCTCTCTCATTTAGCCAAAATGGTATTGTTAAATTTTTCTTTACAGATTTTCTACTTCCATATTTTTGACTATATGATCCTAAATCAAGTAATAATAATGTTACAAATCCGTTTTCATTTTCTAATTTTATATCTTTTATATTACTTGCCTTAGGTATTTCCTCATTATTTTCTACAGATGTCAGTAACCAACCTAATGCTGCATCTTCTGCCATTTGAATTGCTTCTTCAATTGTATCACCTTGTGTACAACACCCCAATAAATCTGGAAATTGTACACTAAATCCACCATCATCTTCTTTATAAAAACATGCAGGATAAACTATTTTCATCAACCTTCCTCCTTAATACCAGCTTGTTTTAATATTGCATTTAAAGTTCCTTTCTTTACATCTCCTCTATGTTTTGGTATTGTTACTTTTCCGTGGTTTTATTCTATGCCTATATTGTATATGAGATCCAACAGAGTCATAATAATACCATCCATCTCTTTTTAGCATTTTTTCTAATTCAACAAATGTCATATTTTTCCTTTCTAAATAGTAACACGTATAATGCGTATTGTCAATATTTTCTTTTTTATTTGGGAATTTTTTAAGATTTAAAATTAAAATGATTTAAATTATCGTTCAAAATAACATAATTAAATTTTCTTACACTTTCCAGTGCATTGCGTCTTATTTACTTGAAAGTGTAAGTATTGTTAAAAAACTATTGGTTTCTTTCCTTCTCTAGTGGAACTACTTTCAATGTATAGCCCATAGAATATAACATTTTCATTAATGTACTAACCATTGGAGAGTTAGTTCCATTTTCTATTCTAGCTATTGCAGGTTGTTTTATACCACTTATATCACTTAACTGTTGTTGAGTGAGATTTTTTTCTTTTCTTGCTTTAATAACAGCTTGAATGATTTCTTCTTCTACTCTAATCTCTTCTTCTTGTTCCTTAGTAAGTTTTAAATTTTCTCTTACTTCTTTCCAAGTTAAATCTTTCTTAATCATTTAAATCATTCCTTTCCTTGTATTCCTTTAGTAATCTCTTTGCTTTTTCAATTTCCCTCTGTGGTGTTTTCTGAGTTTGTTTCATAAAATAGTTTAATAATATAAATGTATCTTTATTAATACATGAAAAAAATATTCTATCTCTTAAAGGCCTTAGTTCCCATATATCTGATTCAAGATATTTAATATATGGCTCACCTAGTTTCAGTCCATTTTCAGATAGCTGATCTATATATGCAACAATTTTATTTAGTTTTATTCGTTTATTCTTATTTTTGCTCTGTCTTTGTAATTCATTAATATAATTTTCTAATTCACTTATTTCTTTTTCATTTTTGTAAAAAATAATTTTATACATTTAGTCTACCTTTCACATTGCACAATTTCATTATAACATATTTGTTATAATAATGTCAATTATATTTAGATTTTAATATAGGAAATTTTTAAGATTTAAAATTAAAATGATTTAAATTATGAATATATAATATAACTATTAATAAGTATCGTCAAGAAAAATCGTTCGACATAATTTTACAAAAAGTAAAAGAGAAATGCCTTAACATTTCTCTTCAATTTTTTTATCACTCTTTAATGCTCTATATATTGAAATTATTATCAAAACAGCTAATATTCCTGTTAGAACTCCTAAACTATCTATTCCAACATCTACTATGCTTGGACCTCTGCCTGGCACAAAACTTTGGTGAAACTCGTCTGATGCTGCATATAGAACTCCAACTAGCATACTTATAATCCACTTTTTGTACAGTCTAATATCAAAGGTACTCATAAATGCCATTATCCATACACCAACTAATGCATATATAGAAAAATGTGCTAATTTTCTAATTATTGGATTACCATGTTCTACCATCTTTATTTTTATTTCTTCACTTAGTCCTTTAGTATATGGAAAAACATCTATTATCTTTCTTAGTACTCCATTACTTATGTCATCAGACTCTTCTGCTATTTGTGAAGAAAATTTAAAAATAGTTGCAAATGTAGTTAATAATAGTAGCATAAATATAGTTCTTATAATTATTATTTTCATATTGATTATTCACCTAAAACTTTATCTATTTTATCTTTAGCATCATTTACAGATGTAGATGATGGTACCATTACATATAAAGGTGTACTACCCATTGAGTATGTTGATGAACTTGCTCCTGTACCAGTAAGTGAATTTGTTTTTACAGACCAAGATGACATATTATTTATTTGATCTTTTACTAATGCACTAATATCATCTTGTGCAATATTAGTTTGGAAACTTCCTTTTAGTGCCTCAAGAATGTCTGTATATTTGGTTAATAATGTAGTACTATTTAATACTTTTTTTATAACGGCTTCAATAACAGCTTGTTGATTTTTTACTCTTTGATTATCTCCTGAATTAAATGCATATCTTTCCCTACTAAAAGCTAAAGCTTCTTCTCCATTTAGATGATTATATCCTTTATTATAATGAAATGCTTTAGCTGCATTACTTGTAAAGTCATATTCTGAATATACATCTATTCCACCTAGTTTGTCCACTAATTTTATTACAGTTGTAAAGTTAACTCTTACATAATAGTTTATATCTGTATCAAGTATATCTTCAGCCGTTTTAATTGTTTCGTTAACTCCATATATTCCAGAATGTGTTAGTTTATCTTTTGCACCATAGCTGTGAAGTGTAACATAATAGTCTCTTGGAATTGATGTTAGTAATACTTCATGTGTTTCTGTGTTTACTGTTGCAAGAATATTTGCATCACTTCTTGATACATTGTTTATATCTCCTGTTGTATCTATACCACTGATGTATAAATTGAATTTCCCACTTTTAATACTATATTTTGAAGTAGTTTCTGTTACCTTTACACTTGTTTGTAGATTATGTTTTTCTGTATATATAATTTTAGTATTTTCCCTAAAATCTTTTACCTCATCAGAAATCATATTGTATTGAGTTGAACTTACTAAAATAACATCTATATTTTTTTGTATTAAATCATTTCCTATATCTGTTAAGTTATTTTTACTGTTAAATGTAATACTTACTTTATTTGCTATTTTACTTTTTACATCATCTGCTACTTGGAACATATACACATCTTTATTAGCTATATCTTCTATTTTTGAATAACTGCTTTCTTTCCTCACAACAATATAATAATCTTCTGTCTCAGCAAATTCTTTTAATACTTCTCCCAAGAAGTTGCTAGTTGCTAGTACATATCTTGTAACATAAATATATATCCCTGATACAAGTAAAACTATTATAAAACAAAGTACTGTCAATTTATAAGTTCTATGTTTTTTTATTAATCCTACTACCATTGCTAATGTAAACACTATTTCTGCAATTGTAAATATAGCAATTACCCATCCTGGTAACATGTTCATTTTCAATATTGAAATATAAAAAATTATTGTAATTACAACATAGGCAAATGCTATTAGTTTAAAAGATGTTCCCAATGCTTTGTTATCTTTTCTTCTTTTCTTACTTGTAGCTGCGTTCTCTGTTTTCATTCTTTTACCTTGTGACATTGATTTTCCTCCTTGTTAGAATTTTATTCCTTACACAATATATCCGCTATTCTTTTACTTGCATATCCATCTCCATATGGGTTTTGTGCCTTGCTCATTTTTTCATATTCTTCTTTATCATTTAAAAGTATTTTCATTGTAGCATAAATTTTTTCTGTTTCTGTTCCAACTAATTTTAATGTTCCTGCTTTTATTCCTTCTGGTCTTTCAGTCGTATCTCTCATTACAAGAACCGGTTTTCCAAGTGATGGTGCCTCTTCTTGAATACCACCACTATCTGTTAAAATAAGATACGATTTAGCTAAAAAGTTATGAAAATCCAACACTTCTAATGGTTCTATTAATTTTATTCGCTCATTATTTCCTAATATTCTTTTAGCAGTTTCTTGTACAAGCGGGTTTTTATGCACTGGATAAATAACTTTTATGTCTTTCTCTTCTTCTACCACTTTTTTTATAGCCTTAAACATATTCTCTAAAGGCTTTCCTAAATTTTCTCTTCTATGTGCTGTTAATACTATTAGTCTATCATTTCCTACCCATTCTAAAATTGGATGAGTATAATCTGATCTTACAGTTGTCTTTAATGCATCTATTGCTGTATTTCCTGTAACATATATAGTTTCTAATTTTTTTCCCTCATTTACTAAATTTTGCTTTGACATCTCTGTAGGTGCAAAATTGTATTTTGCCACAATACTAGTAGCTTGTCTATTAAATTCTTCTGGATATGGCGAATATATATTATATGTTCTTAATCCTGCTTCAACATGACCTACTGGTATTTGCATATAAAATGCACATAAAGCTGTTACAAATGTTGTAGTAGTATCTCCATGTACTAAAACAATGTCTGGTTTTACTTCTTCTAGTACTGATTTAATTTTTGATATTATATTAGTTGTTATGTCAAATAGTGTTTGTTTATCTTTCATGATGTCAAGATTATAGTCTGGTACTACATTAAAACAATCTAATACTTGCTTAAGCATCTCTCTGTGTTGCCCAGTAACGCATACTATTGTCTCAATGCCTTTTCTTGTTTTTAATTCTTTTACTAGTGGGCACATTTTTATTGCTTCTGGCCTTGTTCCAAATACCAACATTATTTTTTTCATATTATAATACTCCTTAACCATTTTTTATCTTTTTTAACATATTATATGTTTTTACTCTTGCTTTTTTTATCAAACCATATGTTGTATATTTTTTTGCAATATATTTATAGCCTTTTTTAAAATACTCTTGCCAAAATTTTTCTCTATTCTTAGGATATCTTGTTGGTGCTCTTAATTGTGGGTTTTCACAAATGTCCAAAATTTCTTCTTTAAATATAAATGCTTCTTTTATTTGTTCAAATATTTCTTTTCCTTTTTCAGTATTAATTATAACTAGTGAAGTTCCTGTATTGTCTGCAAATTTCTTATCATGTTTTTCTATTCCCCAAAAGTCTCCCATTGTTATATCACTATATCTTTCCTTTTTAGAAAATTGGCATTCAAAACATGATGGTCTAATAATATTTAATGATCCATATAGTTCTTTATATATGTTCATGTATTTATTTCCGTACTCACTTGTAGTAGTACCATCTTCAAATATGGCCTTTTCATTATGTCCTTTCCACCCATAATCTTTGGTTCTAAATTTATAAGATATTATTTTCTTATTATATTTATTTTCCAAAAATTTTATGTTTTCATTGAATATTTTCGTTGATGGCACTCCATGGCATACAAAATCACAAGTAATTAAATTATCTTTATTTACACTTTTTTTAGTAATATATTCTTTGAGTGCAAATACTTGACATGGTGTTCCTGAAAACAATACAAGCCTATTTTGTTTTAAATCTTCTACTATTAATTTGTATATGTTTTCTACTCTACTTTGAACATATTTTGAGCCATAAAATTTCTTTAACTCTTCTTGTTTATCTGCTCTTTGGTGTTCTACTATTAATTGTTCATTTAAAACTGCTCCATAAACTGTTCCACCTTTGCTTATTACTAATGAAGCTATTTCACTAAAAACTCCTCCAGATGTTTCTTCTTTTCTTATTTTATTATTTTTATTTTGTGCTGCATAAACAACTGCTGTTGTGGTGTTTTCTTTATTTTCTATTTTTGATTTATTAGCAATACATATTTTTTCACATGCTCCACACTTTATACAAATTTCTTCATCTATTTCTGGGTATCTAAAGCCTTCTTCATCTTCTTTAATTTTAATTGCCTTTACTGGGCAAATTTCTGCACATATCATACAACCATAGCATTTATGTTGCATAGCTAAATTCATTTTATTCACACCTTTTTCTTTATTAAAGTTTTTTCTTTTATTAATGTCACTGTAGTCTTAATAAGATTTATTATACACTCTCTATTTATTGCTATAATCAGCAATATAATTATTGTTGTATATATATACCAAAAAGTTATTTGAGTTGTAACTATTACTGAATTTATAATTAATAATAGTACTGTACTTATTATTCTAGGTATATCATATTGTATGTTAACTATCTTCTTAGTATTTTTCATTCTGTATATCCATAAAAATAAATAACATATTGCTGTAGCTACAGCTGCTCCAATAGTTCCTATATATTTTAAAAATACTATATTTAAGAAAATATTTAAAATAGCTGCTGTAATATTTGTGACAAAAGCCATTTTAGTATTCTTGCTTGCTGTATAAACAGAACCTAAATATTGAGCCATTGTAAAAAAGGCCGTTCCTAGCAATATAGTTGGCATATATTTCCATGACTCTATAAACTCTTGTCCAACTATAATTTTAGTTATTATTTGGCTAAAACTCATTATTGTTGCACATATTACAAATACAAATGCAAATAAGTACTTAAATATATTAGAGTAAAAATTTGAAATATCTTTTTGGTCAAATTCTTTATTTGCAGATATTTGCCATGCTTGGAAAAACACATCAACAACGATTGTAACAACTGTTGGTATTTTGTGAGAAACTGCATATAATCCATTTTCTGCTATTCCATAAAAGGCAATTATCATTACTCTATCTGTAAAATTTGTAATCCACCAACATATAGAATTTGGTATTAGTGGTATACTAAACCTTAACATTCCTTTAACGGTGTCTTTTTTTATTTCTTTAAAACTAATATATTTATGTATTTTTATTGTTATAAATAGAAAAGCTATTGAAACACTATTTCCTACAATATATCCCATTAAATAGCCATTTATTCCTAAATGTAAGACTGTTAAAAATAGTATATTACATAAAACAGTTATTAATACATTTAGCACATTGTCAGCAGTGTACATAGCCACCCTATTTATGGCTCTAGTAAATTGAGATATAATAGTTCTTATTATATTAGTTATTATATAAAAAGCTAGTACTAGCACATATTCATATTGTGTAATTTTAAAAATTATCGCTGAAATTATTAATATTGCTACAGTACCTATTATACTTATTATTATTCCTATAGACAATACTTCTTTTTTATTACTATTTTTATCCATTGCATATCTAAATACTGCTTCTGATATTGTAAGTGAAATAATAGGTATTAATAGTGTTGCTATGTTTTGAAGTATGTCTATAGTTCCATATTCTGAATTTGATAATACTCGAGTATAAAATGGAATAAGTAGAAATTGTAATAGCTTCGAACTAAAACTTCCTATAGCAAATATAACAATATTCTTAGCTAGTTTTTTTTCTCTCTCCATCTAAGCATTATCTCCTTCAATAGATGTTTTTAATATACTTATTGATTTTTCTTTATTTACTTTAAGTATTTCATTTACTTTAGTATAATCAATATTCTTCAACATGTTTTCATTTTTTCCATCTATTATTTGTCTACTTCTTAATTCAAATAAATCTAGTATACTTTCTAATCTAGAACTTGTTTTTTCAAAAGAAGGTAATAATTCAGTAAAAAAGTTTTTGTTGAAGTTGATTGAAAATGCTGTTCCGTGAAATGAGTTAGTAATAATGTAATCTGCATTTAAAAATAATTGTATATATTCTATTGGTCCTGCATTCCAAATATATTTAGCATTAAATTTATGTCTCATACTTCCTTGAATTGAAATTATCTTTTTACCAGTTTTTCTTGATAGTTCTTCTGCAAAATCTACTAAAGATTGTGAGTATGCAATTTGGTAACACAATATATACCCCTCATATCTTGATTTTGGCTTTGTGATTGATTGCCATTCTTCTTTTGAGATTAGTAGTGTTGGGTCTAACACTAAGTTTGCATCCCTATTGGTTAAATCCTTTATAAGTGTTACTGCTTGCTCTTCCCTTACATTTAATGCTTTAAACTTTGTTAATAATTCTTTATATTCTTCTTTTTTACCTTCTTCAATTTCTGTTAGTCCAAAACTACTTGCAAAACTAATTTTTTTATTATTATCTTCAACAAAATCTAGAAAATATGCTTTATCAAATCCTGTTATTTTATAGTTCCATACTTGGTCACTACCAACAACAAATTTTTTAAAGTTATCTTGTTTTTTTATTACTTCCAACTCATTTTCTAATACAAATTGTGTATTCCTAAAATCTTTAAATCTCACTCTTGATGGATATATAGTTAATATTCTAATAATTGTTTCAATAATAGCTTTGATGTTTTTTTGAACTAGTATCCTTTTAATTCCATATTCATTGCTAATTTTTGTGCATATATGATCTATTATTATTGCTTCATATCCAAGATTTTGTATTACTTTTTGAGTTGCATATGCTTGTAATGCACTACCATAATTATCTGCATCGTGAATTGTTATTACTCCTATTTTTTCTTTTTTTGTATCTTCTTTTATTTTTATATCCTCCATTATATATCCTAACATTAACCAGAATATTGCTGTGTTAAATGAATTAATCAAAAATACTTCTTGATTTATTGCTGCTGCAATAGCAACCATAAGCACACTTGTTAAAGCAAGAATATTTAATTGTTTCATTTTTGTCAATACATATTTGTTTTTTATAATATATGGTATTACTTTTTTTATGGTACTTCCAATAAATATTGCTATTACAATTGCTCCACAAATTCCAGTATATACTAGTACTGATAGGTAACCGTTTCCTACATCATATCCTCTACCCGGATAGCTATTTTTATCATATTGCACTGAATATTGATGAAAATTTCTAGGTGATGTACCAAATATTGGTTTTGACTTCCATATGTTTATACTATCTTCCCATAGTTCAAATCTCAAATTGCTAATCCCTTTATTGTCTAAATCCGTTCTATCTAATGTATTTGTTTTTTCACTATTTTGAACATTACTTGTTTTATTAACTATGTTAGGCAATTTAGCTAGTGCTGTTTTTGCTCCCCAAAATCCAACAATACATATTATTATTACAGTTATTATACTAATAAATCTTTTAAAGCACAATTTATTATTTGGGTAAAAATAATTTTTAAGATGTAAATATGTATATCCTATTATTCCTACAGCTAATACTAGCATTCCTGTTCTTGAGCCTGATAAAATTATATAAGTAATTTGTAAAATGGTATTCAATACCCATATTATCTTTTTCCATACTTTATTAGATATATTTATCATATATACTGATACAAGTAATATTATGCTTGAAGTTACTGCTGCATAGTTCGGATCAACAAATATTCCAAATAGTCTATTATAGAAAAATCCTTGTGCTTTTTTTATTGGGCTATCTTCTAGTTTTACCTGATAACCAATTTGCATTAAATATTGATATATTCCTATAAGTATAGCAACCGCCCATATAATGCTTATAATTATTATTGCAACTTTCAATGTTTTTTGCATTTCTTTTTTGTCTTTGTCTACTGGGTATGTATATAATACTCCAAACATGATAGACGACCATATTATTGTTTTAGCATTATCTATATATCCATATTTAATCATTGCAATGCTTGATATTATACATATTAATATAAATATCCATAGCATCCATGCGTTATTTGCAGTAAATTTCTTTCTGTCATATATTAAATTGTACAGTATAATTATTGCACCTATAATCATAAAAATTAAACTGATTCCATTTTTAATTATTGGTAGTTTTAAGCTTATATAAGGTAATATACTATTTAATAGTAAGTATATTAAGAAAGCAATTATATAAGTTTTTTCTATAATTTTCATGCTCTTATTGTTTTGCATATTTGTTTTCTCCCTTTAATATTTCTTGATATATTTTTTCAAGTCTGTTTGATTCTGTAGCTATATCAAATTTTGACTCTATCAATAATTCTTTCTGGTTTACTTTAGTATAGTCTTCCGCAAATTTTAATATCTGTTTTGCCCAAAATTCAGGTGTCTCATCTAAACTAATTTTAAGTTCTAAGTCATTTTTCTTCAAATGGCTGTCTATTTTGTCAGATATTACATACTTTGTACCGCTTGCTGCTGCTTCTATTACTGTAAGTGGTACTCCCTCGAAAAGCGATGGCAATACAAATACATCCATTGCTTGTAATAAATCATTGACTTTGTTGGTAACTCCATAGAAAATCACATTTTTATCTATCTCTAGTTCTTTGGTTTCTTTTTTTAGCTTTTCTTCTAAAGGTCCATTTCCTATTAACAATAATTTTGCCTCTTTATTCATTATTAGTATTTCTTTAAATACTTTTAATAAAAAATCATGGTTTTTCATATCTACCATTCTTGCTACATTGCCTATTACAAAATTATTTTCAATATTATTTTCTTTTCTTTGCTCTTCTCTTATTCTTGAGTTGTATGCATATTTTTCAACTTCTATAGCATTACTTATAACATAAAATCTCTTATTCTTCTTTATATTTTTTCCAAACATAAAACTTCCGGCCTCTTCTGAACAAGCAAAGAAATAGTTTGCATAGATTTTAGATGTTAGTCTTAGTATTAGCATTCTAAATTTGCTAATATCGCAATTTGTACTATGTGCATGTAGTATTCTCACAGGAATTTTCCATCTTTTAGCCTCTCTTAAATAAAAAATGTCCAAATTAGTTTGATGGCTATGTATTACATCATAGTCATGGTGTTCTTTAAAGAATTTTTTTATTTCTTTATAAAATAAGTATAAGTTCTTTTCCTCTGAGCCTTTTATTTTATATATGTTACATCCCTTTTTAGCCCACTCTTCTTCCATATCTTTATCTCCAGGTAGTAGAGTTAAAAAGTCTATTTGATTTTCTTCTAGGTTCATATGATTGTAGTAGTTATTTACTACAGATTGAACTCCACCATTTCTACTAATATAGCTAAGTACATATAATATCTTCATTCCTTTATTTTAACCTTTAGTCCTTTATAAATTTTTTTACGCTGTCATTACATTTCTTCTCGTCTTCATAGATTTCATTTAAAAATCTATTACACTTTTGTGTAAATTCTTCTTCATTAAACTCATTTATATATTTTTCTATAACTTCTACTATATTATCTTTATATACATCAATTTCAAGTCCTAAACCGTATTCTTTAACAATTTGTGCTAAATATGTTCCTTTTGCTACAATAATTGGCTTTTTAAATAAAGCAGCATCATATAGTCTGTTTGGTATGGCCGGTTGCACTTCTGCCGAATTTAAGCTGTATATAGAATTAATAATATCTATATCTTTATAGAATTTAGCTTTATCACTGTTTTCGTACCTTCCCATAAACTTAACATTGTTTATTTGGTTCTTCTTGCAAAAGCCTTCTAAGTCACAATCTTGAAAAGGTAATCCAATATATGTAAAACTAATTCTTTCACTATTTTTAAATGCATCTATCAGTTTGCTATTAACATCAAAGTATCTTACATATCCTAAAAAACCTATGTTTAACTTTGGTTTACTTTTTAAGTCTATTGCTTTTTCTTCTAAATCATTTTCATTTGATATATTATGTGTTATTATTATCTTATCCTTGTTTTCAAAGTATTTCATATATCCTTTTGATGACATTAGTGTGCAATATGAATTTTTAATAATCTTGTCTACGGTTTTCTTATACACACTTATCTTTTCATAAGTATAATCTCTATAATCAAATATATATTTGTTTTTATACTTTTTTAGTGTATTATAAATTAATATTCCTGGCATTGTAGTTAACACTACAAGCTTGTCATATTTATTTTTTTTCATTAATTTTAAAATCATACTTCGATATTTCAAAGATAAAATTAATAACTCTAATTTATTTGTACCTGTGGTATGTTTAAATAAATATGTATTGCCTTGTTGTTCAGGTTTTCCTGTAGAATCTCTATCAAATGTAATTATATCATAGTTTATATTGTTTTCTTTTAAAATTTTTTCATATCTTTCCATATATGGCATATATGTTTTTGAAAAGAATCCTATTATGAGTACCTTCATCTTTTCTCCTTTTTATAATTATTTTATCAATCAGTTATTATCTTACTTACAATTTTTTTGTTTAGTTTCTCAGTTTTCTCAGCTATAAACTTCTGAAATAAGAAACTAAAAATTAGTAATAAAGTAAAATAAATTGGTATTGTTACAAATAATGCTTTAATGTATGATAGTGTTAGTTCATAAGCTTGTATGAATATCCATGCTCCTAAGCTACACTGCAAAGGAAAATGTAATAAATATATAGAAAAAGAAAATCTTCCCAATTTCTCTAATGGTTTCATATTTAAAATTTTCTTAACATTTTCTAAGCACATTACTGAAGAAAGCACTAATATCGCTCCAATAACATGTGCCGTTGTATAGCTTAAATTTGGTATTTGCTTTAATACAGAATAATATCCATCAAAGTTGTTATTATATGGTACACTTCCTAAATATAATCCTATTATAAGTAAAATAATGCTTATAATTTTTGTAACTATACTTATCGTTCTATTATATGATATTTTTATTGTATTGTTTTTAATTGCTATATACAAATAAGCAATCAAAGTTCCTATTGGAAATAAAACTAATGTGTTATCTATTAGCATTCTGACTATTATAGTTGCTATTATTAATATAATAACTGCTTTTTTAGGTTTCAATTTTTCTACTAAAAAACTCAAAATAACACTAATAAAAAATCCCTTATATAGTATTGGCAACATCCAAAATACCATATTGAAATCTGTTGTAATTTTAAACAAACATGTTATAGGAATTGTAAATACTTTTATTAAGGATATATTATTAAAGCATTTTACATCTTTTGTTATAGACAATGTAATTTCCTGTAACTTATTTATATTTTCGAATCCATTAATTTTAGATATTATGTAGGTAATAAGACATACTGCAAACACAGGAAGTATAATTCTTAGCGCTCTCTTAAAAATTGTTGTTTTATAGTATAGCATATCTTTTTTATTTATCAATAAGTAACTTGTTAAAAAGGCACTTATTAGTAAGAATAGCATTACATAAAAATTTCCATTATGTAGCAATCTTAAAACCGGATTGTTATTAATAAGATTATATGCAAATAGTGCTTTTTCATTATCCCCTACAACTGTGCGTGAACAAAATACATTTATAAAGTGATTTATTGCAACACATAGACATGCTATTCCTTTCAGTCCATCTAGGAAGTTTAACTTCTCTTTTATGCTTTTTATCTTAGCCCTTTCTAAATAGGTATTTTTTTATTGTTCCAAATGCTTTTAGTGATCTTTTTAAATCTGAAGGATGTAGTATTCCTATATAAATTCTATGAAGTATATATCTTGGTCTCAAATAGTATTTTTTTCTAGCATAATCGCAAAAGTCTACTAATTCCTGTGCTGAAATTTCTGGTAAATTTAAAACGCAGTTTAATGTTCCATCTTCTTTACAATATTCATCATATTTTCCATTTATATATCCATTCTCTTTTGCCCAATTATATGCCTCTGTTCCTGGATAAGGTATTAATGGGAAAAATTGTGCAGTATCTGTATTAAATTTTAATGCTGCTTTTAATGTATTTTGCATTGTTTCTTTAGTCTCACCATTATTTCCAACCATATAGCATGCATGTATTAATAAATGTGCTTTCTTTGCATTTTTTATATAATTCTCTATTTGCTTTGTAGTAGTTCCCTTTTTTATATTATTTAAAATCTGTTGATTAAAACTTTCTATTCCAGGTATAATGAGTCTGCATCCTGCTTTTTTCATTGTTCTCATAGTTTCATAATCCAAATTTGCTCTTGCATTACATAACCATTTAAATCTCTTATTTAATTTGTTTCCAATCATCAACTCACAGATTTTTTTTACTCTTTCCTTATCAATTGTAAAAGTATCGTCTTCTATAACTATTTCTTTTACATTTGGAAAGTTTTTAGCTATATATTTCATTTCTTCAACTACATTTTCTTCACTTCTTACTCTATACTTATGTCCATGCATTGTTTGAGGATAAACACAAAAATTACACCTAGCAGGGCAACCTCTACCAGTAAATATTTGTATTGCAGGAAATGTTGCAGCTGGGAAAGAGTAGTTATATACAGATAGATGTTCCTTTATAAATTTTGATGCAAATGGTATTTCATCTAAATTTTCTATGTACTCTGCATCTTCATTGTGTATAATTTTATCACCTTGTCTATAACTAATTCCTTTTACCTGTTTAATGTCTTCTCCGTTCTTAATAGCTGTTGCTAATTCTTTAATTGTGTTGTCATATTCTTTTCTTGCTACTGCATCAATTTGCTTGTTTAAGTTTAGGGTTTCTTCTGGTGTTGCTGATGGATGTGTTCCTACAAGTATAACAAAAACTTCTGGATGCTTTTCTTTTATTTTGCTTGCAAAGTCCACATCATTATATATAGATGGAGTACTTGTGTCGACAACTATTAATTTAGTCTCATCAAATTTTTCTTCAACATATTTCAAACTTTCTTCATTATTCATGCGATTTGCTGGAGCATCAAGGAATTCTACCGTATAGCCTTCCTTTTCTACTAATGCTGCCGCATAAATTAGCCATAATGGGTAGTATAATACTCCACTATGACCAATAGATGGACTTCTTGATTCTCTTGAAAATTTCCCATATTCTGCTTTAAACGGTGGATTTATAAAAAAAACTTTCATATTATATTACTTCTCCTTTATTTCTATAACATCAATTATTATATATTTTCTTGTATTTTTTCAAACTTTTTATTGTATAAAAACACATATAATATATTCTTGCAAAAAAGTTAAGTCCCACATGTTTATATACCATATATGTCATTTTAGCTGCTTTAAACTTGTTGCCTGATTTTGAATTTCTAGATATTCTGTATATTAGTAATGGTTCGTCAATTCCATATGCGCAAATATTGTAATCTTTTAAAATTTTTAGCCAAGTTATAAAATCTTCATGTGCCTTATCGTTTTCCATTTTTGTATTTTCTATTATTTCTTTTTTTACTAAAACTGAAGAACATGAAATCACATTTTGTTTTAATAATTCTTTATATTCTATATTCTTCGGAACATTCATTATATAATTATATTTTTCACCATTTTCGTCAATAAATTGTGAGGCTGTATATATAATAGCTGGTTCCATATTATTGTTTACTATAAGTTCAATTTGTTTTTGTAATTTGTCTTTTGTCCATAAATCGTCACTATCTAAAAAAGCAATCCATTCTCCTGTAGATTTTTGAATTCCATAATTTCTAGTATATGCTACACCAGAATTTTTTTCATTAATATATTTTTTTATTCTACTGTCTTCTTTACTCCACTTATCTATAATTTCTTGTGTTTTGTCTTTTGAGCAGTCATTAACTATAATCAACTCTATGTTTGTATAAGTTTGGTTAATAACCGATTTTATGGATTCTTCTATATATTTTTCTGCATTGTATGCTGGCATTATAACACTTATTAATGGATTATACATTTGAACTTTTCTCCTTATTTGCTCTTAATTCTTCTATTTCTGCCTTTATTCCACTTTCTGCTATTTCCGCTTCATCTTTTTCAAATAATTGTTTTATTGTAAGGAACACTATTTTTATGTCCATTACAATACTCATATTGTCTACATATTCTATGTCATAATCTATCTTTTTGAATATGTTAATTCTATTTCTGCCTTTTACTTGAGCCAAGCCTGTTATACCAGGTAACACATCACTTCTTCTCTTTTGCTCTTCAGTAAACCATACATAATATTCAGGGATCCATGGTCTTGGTCCTATAAAACTCATTTCTCCTTTTAATATGTTAATTAGCTGTGGTAATTCATCAATGCTTGTCTTTCTTATAAATTTGCCTACATTTGTTACCATTTCATCATGTGTAAGGTTGCTTTCAAGTTCTTTTCTTCCAGTTTTCATGCTTCTAAATTTATATATTTTGAAATTTTTTAATTTTTTTCCTACTCTATCTTGTGTATAAAATACTGGACCTCTATCTTCTGTCTTAATTAGTATTGCTATTATTGCAAATGGAATTAGTAATATAATTAACAATATAGCTGCAAATACAAAGTCAAATACTCTTTTAATTATTAGATAAATATTTTTTAGTATGTTTTTCACGACTATTTTCCCCTTAAATTTTCAAATTTCCTAGTTCTATACTTTTAATATTTTATACTATTACTGCCTAAAAAGCAATCTTTTTTTTGACAAATTTCTAGTATTTTTTACGAAAAAAAGCGGAATAAATTCCGCCCTTTAAGAGTCTGATTAAACTTAGGCTCTTTTACTTTAATTTTTAGTAAATATTTGATATATTTTAACTGGTGATAATTATGTCAAAATATACAATAAAACAAATTTTTATCGATAACTGGAACAATTTTCTTTCACAAAATCCTAACTTAAATATTAGACCAGTTATCTTTGAAGAAGTAAAACGTATGATTAACTGTGGTAATCCTGAACTTGGTTATGCCTTATATTATTGTGACCATTGTAACAAATTCGTAAATGTTCCTTTTCGTTGTAAGTCACATTTTTGTAACACTTGTGGGGTTAAATACGCACAAGATAGAGCTTTTAATGTTTCTAAGAAAATTATTCGTTGCAAACATAGACATATTGTTTTTACTATCCCCAAACAACTTCGTATATATTTTTTTAGAAGATAGGAATCTAGTAAATGGCTTGTTTGAATCTGCTTCTGAAACTATTTTATCTTGGTTTCATGATATGAATAAATCTCGGAATTTTACTCCTGGAATCATGTGCACTCTTCATACATTTGGCAGAGATTTAAAATGGAATCAACATATTCATATGTTTTGTTCAGAAAGTGGTGCTGGTAACATTGAAATTTTTAGAAAAGTACCTCATATTTCGTTTAAGGCTTTACGCTCACGTTGGCAAAAAATATTGTTATCCTATTTGTCCGAAAACTTACTTTCTTCTAAATTGAATACATTTAAGAAATTCTGGAGAAATGGTCAATTTCAGATATTCAAAATGCCAGAAGATCAGTGCTTATCCAATTGAAATTGTTAACGAAATTTATGAAGCAACCAAAAGAGAGCCACAAGTTCATTGTTATCACTGTGAAAGTCACAGTGTGTCTCCAATTTATTACAAAACTCCAAACGGAAAAATATTTGAAAACTAAACTTCAAAAAAGTTTTATTTTGAGGCATATTTGCTATGCTTCAATTTTTTTATTCTTTTAAAAGCCTGTTTGAGAAATTTCCTATAACATAAAAAATGTACTCACAAATACTTGTAAGTACACTTTTATTTATTATTTATTGTTTATTCTTTTCTATATAATTCCAAGAATCTCTGCACATATCTTCTAAGTTTTTCTCTGCTTGCCAACCTAGCTCTTGTTTTGCTTTTGTTGGATTTGCATAACATGTTGCTATATCTCCAGGTCTTCTTTCAGTAATTCTATATTTTACTGTTTTACCTGTCGCTTTTTCAAATGCTTTAACAACATCTAATACACTGTATCCTATTCCTGTTCCTAAATTATAAATATATAATCCCTTTTGTTCTTTTTCTAATTTTTCTAATGCATTCACATGTCCTTTGGCTAAGTCTACAACATGTATATAATCTCTAACTCCTGTTCCATCTGGTGTATTATAATCATTTCCAAATACTGATAATTGCTCTAGCTGTCCGCTTGCCACTCTTACTATATATGGCATTAGGTTATTTGGTATTCCATTTGGCTCTTCTCCTATTAATCCGCTTTCATGTGAACCAACTGGATTAAAATATCTTAATATACATATATCCCACTCATTATCTGATTTATATACATCTTCTAGTATTCTTTCAATAAATAACTTTGTTGTTCCATAAGGATTTGTTGTTCCACCAACTTTACATTCTTCCGTTATAGGAACCACTTCTGGGTCTCCATATACTGTTGCTGATGAGCTAAATATGAATTTTTTGCAATTATATTTTCTCATTACATCTAAAAGTGTTAGTGCTCCGCATATATTATTTGTATAATATTCTATTGGTTTTCTTACTGATTCCCCAACCGCTTTATAACCAGCAAAATTAATTACAGCTTCTATATTATTTTCTTTAAAAACCTTTTCTACTTCTTCTTTATTTGTATAGTCTAATTCATAAAATTTAAAATCTTTTCCTGTTATTTGTTTTATTTTATCTAATACTTCTGGTTTACTATTTGAAAAATTATCAAGTATGACTATTTCTTTTCCTTTTTTCAATAATTCAACTGCTGTATGACTTCCAATATATCCTGCTCCTCCTGGTAATAGAATTGCCATTTTAGTTCTCCTCCTTTTTATTTAAAATAATTTGTTTTACTTCTTCTTTTACTTGTTCAATTGATAAACTTGTTGTATCTATTACTATTGCATCATCAGCTATTTTTAAAGCTCCTACTGGTCTTGTCATGTCATAATGGTCTCGATTTTTTATAGACTCTAGTACTTCTTCATAAGTCATATCGATGCCTTTTTCTTGATTTTGTTTAAATCTTCTATTTGCTCTTTCTTCTGCAGTAGCATCTAAATATATTTTAACATTAGCATTTGGAAATACTACTGTAGTAATATCTCTTCCTTCCATTATTACATCTTTGTTTTCTGCCATTTTTCTTTGTAGATCAACCATTATTTCTCTAACTTCTATAATTGAAGATATTGGTGCAACAAATCCTGATACTTCTTTACTTCTTATTTGATCACTTACATTTTCTCCGTCTAAATATATTTGTAATGTACCTTTATCATCTTTCATTTCAATTTTTATATTTTTAGCTATTTTTATGATTTCTTCTTTTTTTTCAATAGTTGTTATATTATTTCTTAAACAAGTTAGTGCTATACACCTATACATTGCTCCTGTATCAATATTTAATAGTCCTAATTCATTTGCTATTAATTTTGTAATAGTTCCTTTTCCTGTTCCTGATGGTCCATCAATTGCTACTATAAATGACATATCATTTCCTCCAATTTTTTAAATTATTCTTCTTTTTTCTCTTTTTCTGGTACATATACAGCTTTCGCAACAATTGTAATATCTTTTACACTCATTGTTGTTAGCCTTTCTATTTCTTTCCTTATTTTATCTTTGAATTCTCTTAAAGCTGTTAATATATTAAATCCAAAGTTTATTGAAACTTCCATATATATAATTGGTCCTTCTGGTGTGCTTTCAACTCTTGTTCTCATAACTTTATGTATTGCATCAGAACGTTTTGCCAAGTATTCAGCAATTTGTCTAAACACTGAATCTGATATTGTAAATTTTCCCATATAGCTGAATGTTGGTCTTATTATAGATTTTTCAGCTATATATGGATCATTTCCTTTTCCTTTAAATTTAAATATTTGAAGTGGATCTAATATATATCCTGAAAAGTCTTTTTTTATTTCAAAAGTTGGTACTGGAATTACGTGTTTTCCTTGTGTTGTACGTATTCTTCTTGCTTCTTCCATTTCAGCTTCTGTAGCAACATCTTGAATATATATTCTTTTACAAGGCTTTGGAATACCTAGGTTTTCTGTAATTTTATCAATCATTCCATCAGAAGTACCCAGAATCAATATAGACTCTGGTTTATACTTTCTTATTGCTTTTCTCATTTCATTTCTGTCTTTTTCATTTATAAATATTGCTTTTTTTACAGTTTCTACTTTTGTTGGAGCTTTTTTGGCAGATGTTCCTGCAACAACATTATTTTCAGAAACAAGTAAGCCATCATCAATAATGTATTTTACATTATTTTCTTTTGCTACCATTTGTGCTCTATAGCTTTTTCCTGTACCTGATGGGCCAACAAAAGAATATACTTTTATATCATCAGTTGAATTTAAATTATTAAATAATTGCAATGTCTTTCTCCTTTTAAATATCTTTTTCAATTAAGCAAATTGAATAATTATATTTATGATATTCTGTATAGAAAATATCTTGTTTTACAAGCTTTATTTTATCTCCATATTCTTCTTTAAATTTTTCGTATATGCTATAATTGTCAGAATCTACTAGCCATATTCTCCCTTTATAGTCTTCAAAAACATCAAGACTATTTGTATATATCATTTCTTTTCCAAATGCTCTATATGCTGACTCTACATTCCAGTTATCATAGTCATAAAAACAATTTGGTACATTTTCAAACTGCATGCTTATTGCAAATCCACTACCTCTGTTGCCAAATAATATCATATCGCCTTGTTGTAAATCTTGTTTTACATATTCTATTGGCAATTTATTATTTTCAGCATAGTTCATTTTAATTACATTTAAGTTAACAAATACTGCTGTTAAAAATGTAATAGCACAAACTATTATTGTTAATATTTTTTGCTTGTCTTTTGCCATAAAGAAAGCCATGAAAAATATAAACAATCCTGTTAAATTTAAAAAGTAACGTGGATAAAATATTGGTGCCTCAATAGACACTATAGCCATTACTGAAAATACTATTAAGTAAACTCCTATTGCTAGTTTACCTGCTAATTTTTCGCCTTTATTTATTATAATACAATAAATACAATATGCCAATAATATTAACCCTAATGTTATTGATACCCATTGTGGTGCACACATTGTATCTAAGTCACCTGTAAATTGAAAACAAAATGTTTGTATTAATGTTTCAATTGATAGTTTTGGAATCCAGAATCCTTTTGCAACTCCAAATATTTGCTTTATTAAGCATAGTAGCCATGGTATGTACAATACTATTTGTGCTATCGCTGAAATAGTAAAGCATTTTAATTCTTTTGTATAACTTTTTTGTTTTAATCCTTTTTTTAATAAGTATATGAATAATATTAAATTTATTACACCTGCTGTTGCTAAAGCATAGTAATGAATGTAAGCTGATGCTAAGCTAAATATTGCAAATATAATCCAATTTTTAGTACTAGAATTTTTATATATTCTATATGCATATATTGCCATTAATGTTACAAATAACATTGCCCATGTATACATTCTAATTTCACCTGAATAAACTGAGGCTATTGGTAAAAAGAATGTGAAAAATGAAAATAATATACCTTCTTTTTCTCCAAAGTCTTTTCTTATATGTGTATACCCTAAAATTCCTAATATTGCTAATGGAATTACCGAAATTATTCTGTATAAATATAAGTTTGTTCCAAATATTAAATAAATTATATGTAATATCCAATAATACAATATAGGGTGAACATCATTACTTCCAATGTTCCAAATATCTATAAAGCTTTTATTTGCCATTCCTACCGAATAACTTTCATCAAACCATAAGTTACTATGAAATACTGGTATTGATATAAATATTATTCCTAATATAATTATTGCAATGTGTAAGTACTTTGTTTTCTTCATTTATTTTCTCTCCTTTTGAAGCAAATTATATCACTGTTATTTTGGGTTGTCTATACTATTCAAATCACTTTTAATACGAATTGAAAGAATTCAAAAATACTTAACTAAATAAAGTACCATATAATATGTAAATACTTCACATATTATGTGATACTCTATAATTTTATTTATTTTCTTTTTAATTCTTCAATTTCTTCCTTTGTTAATCCCGTAATTTCTTTGATATCTGACTCTTTTATTCCCTTTTTTAACATGTTTTTTGCTATTTGTAATTCTTTTTCTTTTGACCCTTTTTCAACTCCATCATTTACACCTTTTTCATATATTGCATGTTCATCTCTTATAGCTTTTTCTCTTAGTTCAATTATTCTTTGCATTTTTTCGTCTTCACTTATTTTGTTTAACTTTTCAACTGCATCTTTCAAATTTTCATTTTCTTCCATTTTTAGTGTCACCCTCTCACTTTCTGGATTTTCTAAAAATATTAACCAATCTAACAATTGATCTTTTTCATTTTCTCTACCCTTTATCTTTGACAATTCAATTATATCAAGCTCCAATTTATCTGTCAATATTAACTTTTTAGCATAATTTGTCTCCATTATTTTCCACGTACTATGATACGTTACTTCTTCTAGACCTTTTATATTAAAATCTGCTATCAATATTACTATTGTTTTCTCTAGTTTATTATAATCCTCTCCCGCTTTTATTTGTTTTGTATAAATTTTTGACCAATAATATAGCATTCTTTCAATAATATTATTTTTGTCTATTAATTGCATTTCTATATTACATTTTTCTTTTCCATCTAATTCTGTTATTATATCAAGTACTCCTAATTTGTCACTTTTTAATTCTCGTCTTAATATCTATACTATTAATTAGCCTATTTTATTGCTTTTAATAAATTAATAAACTTTTATTTCTTATCATTTGTAGTGTCTCCGTTGCCGCTTACTGGTATTGTATCACCTAAGTATGTTGGCTCTGGTTTTACTATACATTTAAAAAAGTCTTTATCTCTTGCTAAAACTTCTCTTAGTTCTCTTACAAATTGTCCTCTATACGTTCTTGGATCTGAAGAAACTCCATAAGCCTCTATTCCTAATTTTTCTGCTATATATAGTGCTCTATATAAATGATATTTCTGAGTAACAATTACAACTTTTTTAGTCTCAAATACTTCTTTTGCACGGTATAAGCTATCATAAGTTGAAAAACCAGCATGATCCATAAATATGTCTTCTGATTTCACACCCTTTTCAATTGCAAAGTCCTTCATTACATTTACTTCATCATATTCTTCTTTTCCATGGTCACCACTCATAATTATTTTTGAAGACGTACCATTATTGTATAATGCTATTCCTTGCAATAGCCTATCTTCTAGCATTGGGCTTGGTTTATTGCCCCATATTCCAGCTCCCAACACTAAAATACAATCTATGTCTTTTAATTCTTTTGCTTGTTCCTCTGTAATTATTTTATTTTTAGTCTTATTTACTATATAAAAATTTATTGATAACATCACTATTCCAGCAATTGCACATAATGTAATTGCTAAAATTATTAAAATTTTAAGCATGCTTTTCTCCTTTGATTTTTCCATAGCTTTACTCCTATTTTTGAATGTTTTTTGCCATTTTTTATTACTACAAATATAACATCAAAAAATGGCAAGAAAAGATTAACCTTTCTTGCCATAATTGTTAATTTTGAACTTCTTCTGTTTCTACATTTGATACTTCATGAATAGCAATTTTTCTAACATGGTCAATTTTTTCCCATGTAGTATCACGTTTAAATAAGCATTTAAAGTTTATAGCAATCCATGAACCTAAGAATAATGGATAACATAATAATCCTTTTATCATAGGTTTTATTGGTCTTTTATCTAGTAACATAATTAATACTGCTGTTCCTATTGGTAATAAGAAAGTTGGTATTACGTATCTTAACATATTTACAACTAAATCTGCTGTTGTCATGCCATTTCCTGAATACATAATAACGTTTATTGCTAATAAGACTAAGGTTAATACAAACATTGGTATACTTCCTATAATATATAGGAATCCATCAAAGTTCATTATAGTTTTATGCTCTTTGACAGCTACAGCCAATGGTTTAGTATATTCTTTTATACATTGCATGTGTCCAACTGTCCATCTTGTTCTTTGTTTCCAGCTTTGTTTAAATCCTAAAGGTTGTTCATCATAAACTACTGCATCTACAGCCCAACCTAATTTTTTACCTTTAATTATTCTTTTTAGTGAAAACTCAATATCTTCTGTTAGAGTTTTTGTAACCCATCCTTCAGGTTTTACAACATCAAATTTAACCATAAAGCCAGTACCATTAATTAATGGTGATAAACCTACATTGTATCTTGCTAAGTGATAAAAACGGTTCATTGTCCAGTAGAATATTGCATATCCTGCTGTAATCCAGTTATCTGTTGGATTTTTAATATCTCTATATCCTTGAACCACATCTTCACCTTGGCAAAGTTTTTTATTCATATTTTTTATGAAATCCTTGTCAACAATGTTATCTGCATCAAATATACAAAATGCATCATAAGGTGCGTTTTCATCAATTTTTTGTCTTAAAAACCAATTTAATGCATATCCTTTAGTTTTTTTACTTGGGTCAAATCTTTCATATACAATTGCTCCCGCATTTCTTGCAACTTCTGCTGTTTTATCTGTGCAGTTGTCAGCAATTACATATATATCAAGTAATTCTTTTGGATAGTTTTGCTTTTTTAAACTTTCTATTAGTTCTGTTACTACATTTTCCTCGTTGTGTGCAGGAATAATAGCCATAAAACGATGGTTTTTATTTACCAACATTGGTTTATCTTTTAACTTTACTAATGAGCATACACTTATTGCTAATTGATAAAACCAAAATATTGTTATAATCCACACTAATGCTTGTTGGATAATGTATAAGTACTCCATAATTTTCTCCTTTTTTTATGTTTATAAACTTATTATATATATCTTATTAAAAATATTCAACTATTATTAAAATTTTTAATTAAATCTTAATAATTATTCATTTTCTTTATGTTCTTCATTGTTACTGCTAGCTTCTAAGTCTTTCATATTTAAGTTAATTCTGCCTTGATTATCAATCTCTGAAACTTTAACAGTCACTTCATCTCCAACGCTTAGTACGTCTTCAACTTTTTCTACTCTTTTGTTTGATATTTTAGAAATGTGTAATAATCCTTCATTTCCTCCACCAATATTTATAAATGCTCCAAATGGCATTATTTTTGTTACTTTTCCATCATATATTCCGCCAACTTCAATAATTTTAGCAATGTCTAAAATCATATCCATAGCTTTTTTGCCACTCTCTGAATCATTAGCATATACACAAACTTTTCCGTCATCATTTATATCTATTTTAACTCCTGTTTCATCAATGATTTTATTAATCATTTTTCCTCCAGGTCCGATAACATCTTTTATTTTGTCAACACTTATATTTGCCATCATGATTTTTGGTGCATATTTAGAAACTTCTTTTCTTGGTTCATTAATAACTGGTAACATTATATTGTCTAAAATATAGTCTCTTGCTACTTTTGTTCTTTCAAAAGCTTCTTTAATTATATCATATGTTAGTCCATCTATTTTAATGTCAACTTGTATAGCAGTAATTCCGTCTTTAGTTCCACCAACTTTAAAGTCCATATCTCCAAAGAAGTCTTCTATTCCTTGAATATCTGTAAGCATAATATATCTGCTTGGATCATTTTTATCTGTAACTAATCCTGTCGAAATACCTGCTACTGGTTTTTTAATTGGTACACCTGCATCCATTAATGCTAATGTGCTTCCACAAATACTTGCTTGTGATGTTGAACCATTTGAAGATAATACTTCTGATACAACTCTTATTGCATAAGGGAATTCATCTTCTGAAGGTATAACTGGTACTAATGCTTTTTCAGCTAAAGCTCCATGTCCAATTTCTCTTCTTCCTGGTCCTCTTGATGGTCTTGCTTCACCAACACTATATGATGGGAAGTTATATTGGTGCATATATCTTTTTGATTCTTCTTCGTCTAATCCATCTAATTCTTGTGCTTCGTTATTTGTTCCTAATGTTACTATAGACATTACTTGAGTTTGTCCTCTTGTAAATATTGCACTACCATGTACTCTTGGAAGTACTCCAACTTCACATGAAAGTGGTCTTATTTCATCTATTTTTCTTCCATCTGGACGTTTATGTTCTTCTAGAATCATTTCTCTTACACATGCTTTTTCTAAGTCATGAACACTGTCTGCAATATCTGTTTTCTTTTCTTCTGCTGATTCTTCCCCATATTTTTCAACAAAATATGCTGTAATATCTTCTGTGATTTTTTCAATATTTGCATCTCTTACAGTTTTATCTGTAGCTTGTACATCTTGATACATTCTATCTTTAAAGTTTGCTACTATTTCGTTATAAACTTCTGGATCTGTTGCAAATGATTTATATTCAAATTTTGGTTTTCCTATTTCTGCTTTGATGTCAGAAATAAAGTTACATATTTTTTTAATTTCTTCATGTGCTGTTTTAATTGCTTCAAGCATTGTATCATTTGGTATTTCATCAGCACCAGCTTCTATCATAGTAATTTTTTCAAGTGTTCCTGCTACTGTTAATGTTAATCTACTTTTTTCTCTTTGTTCTAATGTTGGGTTTATAACTATTTGATTGTCAACATATCCAACTGCTACTGCTGCTGTAGGTCCTCCAAATGGAATGTCTGATATAGAAAGTGCAGCTGATGCTCCAATCATAGCACATACTTCTGGGCTATTGTCTGGATCTACTGATAATACAGTTGCTACAACACATGTATCATTTCTAAAGTCCTTTGGAAATAATGGTCTTAAAGGTCTGTCAATTGCTCTTGATGTTAGTATAGCTTTGTCTGTTGGTTTTCCTTCTCTTTTTGTAAATCCTCCTGGTATTTTACCTACTGCATATAACTTTTCTTCATAATCTACTGATAATGGGAAAAAGTCTACTCCTTCTTTTGGTTCTTTTGCTGCTGTTACGTTTACCATAACAACTGTTTCTCCATAACGTACTACTACGCTACCATTTGCTAATTCTGCAATTTTTCCTGTTTCAATTGATAAATTTCTTCCTGCTAATTGTGTTTCGTATTTTTTAAACATAAATTTTTCTCCTTTTTTATTTTATTTATATTATAAGCAATATGAAAATTAGCGTAACCTCTATTATGTGCTATTATTTTTAGTAGCATATAATACAAGCTACTCTCTAATTTTAATTATTGCTTTTAATACCATTAATTATTGGATTTTAATATAATATTCGCAAAATTGGACGTTCGGCATGAAAGCAAAACGTCCAAATTGTAAATTATTTTCTTAATCCTAATTTTTCAACGATGTCTCTGTATCTTTGAACATCTTTTTTAGCTAAGTAGTTAAGTAAATTTCTTCTTGCACCTACCATTTTTAAAAGTCCTCTTCTAGAATGATTGTCTTTTACATGAACTTTTAAATGAGCTGTTAATTCATTGATTCTTTCTGTTAAAAGAGCTATTTGAACTTCTGGAGAACCAGTATCTTTTTCATCTCTTTTATAAGTTTCAATAATTTCTTGTTTTCTTTCCTTTGTCATTTTATTTTCCTCCTATTATTAATTTGCCTTAAGCTGAGTTTTAGTTTGGAGTATTATCCCCTAAAACTAAGTAAAAGGTATTGAAAGTACCTGTAAACGGTACCTTTTATATGATAGCATATTTTATTAACAAAAGCAAGAGTTTAATTCTATTTTCTTTAAACCTGAAATAACGTGAAATAAGTCTTATATTTTCAATAAATTTTTATTTTGCAGAAATAAGTATGCTAATTTACCAATTTTTACTTTGTTTTCTCCTATACAATAAAAAAAGCCACCCCCATTTAAGGAGTGGGAAAACTCAATGAGTTTTCTATTTTTTGTTAGATACTGAACCGAAGTGAATCTAAAATCCATCCTTTCTTTACTTTGATTCCCAGCTTGGTTGCCTCATCTTCAAGATCTTTCATCAACCTGACTAAAGATCTTATAAAACGCTCTTGCTCCTTTTTGAGAGCTTCTTCTTGTTTTTGGTTGTGCGCAAATATCCATAGCCCTGAAACGAACCAATTTCCGTACCGGATCTCTGCTAACTCCATCCCTCTGTCTTTTTGCTTCCATACGCTCTCGGCCCATTTACCGATAGCGGTTGTTCCGACGTTCGGGTCGGAACAACAGATTTCTTCGAAGAAATCTCCATTCCTTTTTAGTCTCTCCGCAACGAGCTTGATAAGCTCGTTATCGTTGTCCACCTCTACATTCTTAAGTCTCATCTTTGCGATGAGATTTCCCCGTCTTGCTGCCCTGCAGATTGCTGCATATTCGTTCAGATTCACTTTTTTCATAGTCTGTTCCCCCTTCATAGTTCGGGGGCTCCTTTCATATACTACACCTTGTTGGTGTTATGTATTATTATACCATGTTTTACATAAAAAGTCAACTTTATTGCATTTTGCTATATGTTTTGTAAAGATAGTCATTTTTTAGTTTTTTAATTGCTTCTAGACTTTCCTCATAATTTCCAAATCCCGTCAATCTAAAATATCCTTCTCCGCTTGGGCCAAATCCACTTCCTGGAAGCCCTACAATATTTTTGGTATTTAAAAGTTCATCAAAAAATTGCCAAGAGTTTTGTTTGTTTGGTACTTTAACCCAAATGTATGGCGAATTTATGGCTCCGATAAGCATCAAATCCAGACTCCACTAATCCTTGTTTTATTATATTTGCATTATTCAAATAATACCTGATATTTTCTTTTATTTCATTTTGTGCATCATCTAAATATGTTGCTTCAGCTCCTCTTTGCGTAATATATGATACTCCATTAAATTTTGTATTTTGTCTTCTGGTCCATAATTTATTTATTTGTACTATTTCGTTTTTGCTATTATACCCATATAATTCTTTTGGAATCACAGTATATGCACACCTAATTCCCGTAAATCCTGCTAATTTTGAAAAACTTTTAAATTCAATTGCAACTTCTTTCGCTCCTTCAATTTCATAAATTGAATGTGGAATATTAGGGTCAGAAATATATGCTTCATAAGCTGAATCAAATAAAATAATTGAATGATTTTCTTTTGCATATTCAATCCATTTTTTTAGTTGTGCTTTTGTAAGTACTGCTCCTGTTGGGTTATTAGGATAGCATAAGTATATTAAATCAACTTTTGTTTTTGGAATTTCTGGTATAAAATTATTTTGAATATTAGATACCAGATATATTATATTTTCATAGTTTGTTATATGAAAATCTCCGCTTCTTCCTGCAATAACATTTGTATCCAAATATGCCGGATACACAGGATCTTGAACTGCTACAATATTATTCACATCAAATATATCACTGATATTACATATATCCGAATTTATTCCATCTGATATAAAAATTTCATCTTTTTCAAATTCTATATTCTTAGTCAGATAATCATTTTTTATAATCTTTTCCTTTAAAAAGTCATACCCAGTTTCTGGCCCGTATCCTCTAAAAGTTTCTTTTTCTTGCATTTCTTTGCAAGCATCTTGCATAGCTTTTACTACCGCTTTTGGAAGTGGTAAAGTTATATCTCCAATTCCTAGGTTAATTAACTTTTTTTCTGGATTCTTCTTTTTAAATTCATCTACTCTTTTTGCTACAGTCACAAATAAATAGTTATTTTGAAGATTTAAAAAATTGCTATTTATTTTACTCATTTATCCACTCTCCTTTAAATACTGTTACCGCAGGTCCATTCATATATATATGATTATTTGACCTCCATTCAACTCCTAAATTTCCTCCTAACAGTTCAACATTAACTTTTCTATTTGTAAAATTATTTAAATAACCTGCCACCACCGAACTGCATGCTCCTGTTCCACAAGCTAATGTTTCTCCTGTTCCTCTTTCCCATACTCTCATTTTTATATTATCTTTGTCTACTATTTCTACAAATTCAACATTGGTTTTCTCTGGAAATATATTTAAATTTTCAAAAATTGGTCCATACTTATTTATTTCTATCTTGGATAAATCCTTTACAAATGTAACTGCATGTGGATTTCCAATTGATACACACGTAAATTCAAATTCTTTTTTATTTATTTTAAATTTCGCTTTTATTTTTTTATCTTCAATTCTAACACTTTCGTTTTTGATTATAGGAATCTTCTCAGGTATTAATATAGGCTCTCCCATGTCTACCTCTACATTATTTACTTTTCCCTTATTTATATTAAGTTTTAAACTTTTTATTCCAGAAAGTGTTTCTATTGTTGCCGTTTCTCTTTCTATTAACCCCAATTCATAAGCAAGTTTTGCTACACATCTGATTCCATTTCCACACATTTGTGCTTCGGTCCCATCTTTATTAAACATTCTCATTTTTAAATCAGCAATGTTACTTTTACACAATAAAATTAATCCATCTGAACCAATTCCAAAATGTCTGTCACTTAGTTTTTTACTTAGATTTTTTACATCAATTGGTTCTTTTTTATTAGTACAATCTATATATACATAGTCATTTCCTAATCCTTGCATTTTAAAAAACATCATAAAATGTAACTCTCCTTTCATTACATTTTATGATGTTTTGACTTTATTATGAATTTTTATATAGTAACTTTATAGATTTGCAAGCATTAGTATAAGTATTATGCTTATATATATAAATGCAAATAATGATAAGCCAATTATTCCCATTATCAATCCAGCTTTTCCTAATTTACTTCCTATTCTTTTTACTGATTTTGCTCCAAATATAATCGCAAGTATACCTGATGGTAGTGTTATATACCAGAATAGTGCTGAAAGTATTGAAATTATTCCTAGAACAAATCCTGCTATTCCTATTGTAGATTTTTCTTTATTGTTTTCTTCCATTTTATATTCCTCCTTCAACTTATTCTATAACAATTGTATTGTTTTCAATTTTATGTTCATCTTTTTCATCTAGCACAATTGTATCATTTTCGTCTTTCCTATCTGATTGTTCAGTTGTATTTGTTGGTACTTCTTTTATCTTTATTTCACCTACTTGTTTTAATGAATCAAGATCGTTTACTTTTATTGCTGTTTCAGATACTGTATATAAATTATTATCTATATATAATCCTCTTAAAAGTTTAGTAGTATTGTTATAGTATGTATTTTTTTCCTTTTCATGAGTTATGATTCCTTTTAGCTTGAATCCATTTTGTATGTTTATATTATATACAAAATATCCCTCTGCTATATAAGGCTTATTATATTTTGAATAATTATTTACTAATGATGAATATGAATCCGAAGTATTTATTTCAAAATCGTCACTATAATTATTTACAGGTATTGCAATTAAAGACTTTTCTTTTGAAAATAATAGTGCTTTTGGATTTGTTAATATTGCTGATGTTGTTCTACTGTCTCCTATTACTACACTTGAAATTTGAATTGGTGTATTTACATTTGAAACATCAAATAGAGCCATTTTCATTCCTACAATTTTTGCTGTTGTAGAAATTACTCTTCCACTGTAATCTCTCCTTACAGTTTCTTTTGTCTCCATTCCAATTCCAATTATATGATTTTCATCATAAGGATGTAAATATGTACTATATCCAGGTATTTTTAATTCTCCAAGTACTTTTGGATTTGTTTCATCTGATAAGTCCATTACAAATAGTGGATCCATTGTCTTATATGTTACAAAATAAACTTTGTTTCCTATAAATCTTGATGAATACATTGTTTCTCCTTTTGCAACATAGTTAGATATTCCTATTTGTTTCAATTTCTCATCAAAGATTGCAACTCTTGAACCTTTATTATTGTATAAAGCAATTCTTAAATGATTATCTTTTTCATCTAATGAATATTGGTTTATGGTTTTTCCTTTTATTTTAGTTTTTGCACTGTATTTTACATTTCCATCTTTATATATATCAAATTTATATATTTCTGTCCAATATCCATTTTCTCCGTCAGTTTCATAATCAGCTAATCCAAATACTCCCTTTAATCCAAATATAGATTTTATACTTGGAATATAGCTTTCATATTTATATTTTTCATTCAACAAATATATAGCGTTTTCAGACACATAAGCATTTGATATATCCATTAGATATGAGTCAATCTTAATATCTGATCTCTCATTGTTTAAATCTACTACTGATATCAGCGTTTGTTTTCTTGTTTTCAAATCTTTTAAATATTTAATATTTTCAAGATTTAAACTTTTTTCCATACCATCTTCTGTATAGCTTATATCAATTTCATCATTGTCAGCTTTTTTTAGACTTCCTGTTGAAATTACATATAACACATTATCTATACATCTAGATGTATAATATGGTTTATTCATTGTATAGTTTTTAGTTAAAACTGGATTTTCTCTTGATGATATATCATAAATTTCAACTTTTGTATTCGCATTTCTATAATATGAATTTCCTGTTGTTTCTCCCTCAGATATTACAATTAACTTGTCTTTGTATAATATTAAGTCTTCAGGTATACTATTGTCTGCAATTGCAAATTTAGATACTATTGTTGGTTTTTTAGGATCTTTAACATCTGTTATTACAACATTTTCTTCTGATATTGAATAAATATAGTCTCCATCCGTTTTTACAATATCTGCTTCATCTACATTCTCAACTTGTATATTAGTAGTAGAATAGCTCTTTGTGCTTGAACTTGAACTACTTGATTCAGAATTTGATGTATTATTGCTTATAATGGTGTCAACTCCAGCATCTAGTATCCCGTCACTTTTTGCAATATCATCATAATAGTAGTATTTGCTTGGATAATAAAGAATCGAAAATGGCATTGTAATAATACCAATCAAATTCTCTTTTAAGTTCTGATTAGTTTCTCCTTCATATATTTTTAATAATTCTTTTTGTGATTTTATCGTTCTTAATTCTGTTTCTTTTTTATTTAAAGTTATAATTAAAATGGTTGATATAAGTATAATAACTACTAATAATATAGAAAAAATCTTTATCTTTTTCTTCATATTTATCCTCCTTTTATTTTATACCTATAGAATATATTAATTAATAAAATAAGTCAATTATTTTAAAAAGTTTTATGTCAATAATTTTAATTTATACCTTTTAAATTTCGTATAGCTCTTTACTTTATGTAAAGTATGTGATATAATAAATACAATAGCGTATGCTATTAATAAAAAGGGCCCATAAGCGCCCAAAAGGAGTTTCCATGATGAAAAGTTCAAAAATTAAAATGCTGCTTAAAACAGCAAAGAACATGAAGCGGTATCGCCGCTTCAAAATAGTGTTTCTGCACTATTCGCGCTCTTTTGAGCGACAAGTACTCGAAGTAAAAAAACAACTCTCCTATGCTCCGAGCAGGGAGTTGTTCGAAACCATTGTCCCTTATATTTATAAGGGACAGCTTCCACCCATAATCTGGGGTGGATCCTGTTTTCATTTTGAGCTTCTCCGGAAGGCCGGAGATCCCTTCTATACTCATCTAAATGAGTATGGTTGTTTTCAAAGTTATTGCTGCTACGGCGACGAAGAATCAGCAGCAAAGCTGCTGATTCTTTTGAACCAGATTTACACCGTCGGGATAGTATTTATCCCGACAGGGAAATCCATTCGTGCCGTGATAACATAAATTTATCGCGCACTAAAGTTGTTTTCATTCCAATAGGATTGGAATGTCTTCTGAGAACTCCTTTTAGAGGGTAGCAAATTGCTACCCTCTTTTCTTGCCTCATTTAGTGACAGTTCCTAATTGTTCCATTTGTACAATAAAAAATTTAGTCCCCTTACAAATATAAAAAAGCCCTAGAAATAGGACTTTTTTTGTTGGTGCCTCGAACTGGAATCGAACCAGTGACACAGGGATTTTCAGTTTTGAATCTTGGCTCACTTCTAAACACTACTAGCCACTACTGTTCACTACTAATCACTCTCTAAAATATTGATATATCAGCATTTTAGCCATGTATTCATACAGTTACCTTTAGTTCCATGATTTATCTAAATTTTATAAGTTTGTTAGACTTCTGTTAGACATTTACACTTTTTACAGATTTCTAAATATCAATGTTCATATTATATTTATACTCTACAAAAACATAAATTCCTGATTTAATAAAATGATAATACTCTCTTATAATATTTCCTAGCATCATCAATTCTTGTTTTAAAATCAATGTACTGTTCCTTTGTAATTAAATTATTAAAATATAATATTCTAAAAAATTGCAAACTTCTATCACTTGATAATTCAATTCTTTTTATAAACTCTTTTCTTTTGTTTAAATAGGTGGTTATAAACATACCATTAGTCTTAACATCATTTTTGAAATCTGTAATCTCTAATAAAAGATTATTTTTCATACTCTACCTCCAATAATATCTTACTCAAAAAGAGAATAGACCTTTGTAATCTATTCTCAAATTCAAGTTATGTAATTTCATATCCACCATTTAAAAAGTGGCTTAAATCAGATCCTGGTGGTTCAGGAAGTGCTTTCACAATCATATTTCTTTGAAAACTATACCTAAACTATCATTTATTACTAAATCTGCTTTGTTATCATATATTGTAGCATCTCTATTTATTAGAACTAGATTCTGACCTCTAAAATAATTGATTAAACTAGAAGCAGGTTGTACTGTTAAAGAAGTTCCTGCTACAATTAGCATATCTGCATTTATAATAGAACTTATTGCTCCATCAAATGTATCATCATCTAGTCCTTCTTCATATAGAACTACATCAGGCTTTATAATCCCACCACAACTACATTTAGGAACATCATCACTATTAAATACATACTCTGCATCATAGAACTTATGGCAATTCATACAATAATTCCTTAACACACTTCCATGCAATTCATATACTGTTTTAGAACCTGCTTTTTGATGTAATCCATCAATGTTTTGTGTTACCACTGCATTTAATTTACCTTTATTTTCAAGTTCTGCAAGTTTTATATGGGTTATATTAGGTTCATACTTTAGGCAGTTCATCTTATCTTTGTAGAACTTGTAGAACTCATCTGTATTTCTTATAAAAAAGGTATGACTTAATATTTGTTCAGGTGGATATTTATATTGTTGATTATATAGACCATCCTTGCTCCTAAAATCTGGTATTCCACTTTCTGTAGAAACTCCTGCTCCACCAAAGAATACTATATTATTACTTTCATCTACTAACTGTTTAAATCTCTGTATTTTATCATTCATATATGTTACCTCTATAAATTTATTTCTTCTTATCCATTTGATGTTGCCATAAGCACATATCTAATATTTTCATAATAGGGTAGTCTGTTTCTTTTCTAAGACTTTCAAAATTATCAAAGTGGTCATAATAAAATTGATACCAATCTCTTATAGATTCTTTCTTAAATGTTTTACTGATATTATATCCTTCTATTTTATTTATTTCATCTATTGCTTCTCTAAAATAAGTATCATAAGCAGGTGTTATTCCTAGTGTTCCCATAATAATTTTGGTTTTTAATGTGTCTGTAACTCCTTTGTTGTATATATTGCAATTACTGTAATGTGTTTCAATATCATTTCCCAATTTTTCTATATCATCAAAAAAGTTATCTTTTGTTAATAATTGTTTTAATTGTTCTTTATTTTCCACACTAAAATATTTCTTATATTTAGTTTGAAATGCTTTGATAATTTTTACTATACCACAATTTATTTTATAATTTTTATTTAGTAAAAAAGTAGAACCTCTATACATGCCCCAACTTGCTAAATAAAATGATAAATGAATAGCTAATTCATCTATTTTATCTTCTTCATTTTCATTGTAATTATCACTATTTTTAAATTTAGCATAGCAAAACTCCCATGATTTATACCTAGAATATTCATCATTGCTGTCTCTTTTAAATTTTTTACCTGATTCAATTAAATCATCTATTACTCCCATTTTTTCATCTCCATTTATATTTAATTGCTATTTAGTATATTGTGTTTTGTTTTCCTAATGCTTCATTGAATTTATTACATATATTTAATATATAATTATATCTTTTTAATTGATGTTTCCAACTTTCCTTAATACTATCTATACCATAATATATTCCTAATAGTCCACCAACTATTGCTCCAACTGTATCTGTATCATCTCCAAGATTAACTGCTTTCAGTATTGTATTATTATAATCTTCTGCATTTAAGAATAGCCAAAAAACTGCTTCTAGTGTACTTACAACATATCCACTACTTGAAATATCATCTACTGAAACATTTGCTATATTATCTCTTAATATTCTGCTATATTTACTAACTGCATAATCACTAAATAGACTATAATCTTGTTTCTGTATAGTTTGATATGCTTGTACTTTATCTTTGCCATTTAACAGTTCTAAAACATATTTAACATATGTATAACAACCCAAAATACTAATCTCATGTGCATGAGTTATTGAAGATACATCTTTTACTATATTATAAATTTCCTGATTATCTGTTATATTTTTATAATAAATGTAGTAGGCAATAGGTAATATCCTCATTAGTGAGCCATTTCCATTGTCATATTCACCAGAACCACCACAATTACCTGCATCATCTAATTGTAATTCAAATTTTGCAAGTGCTTGTAGTGTTGTTCTTCCAATATCAAAACATTCATTAGTTGCTGTGTATTCTGCATTTCTAAACCATTTTAGAAATTTACCTGCCATATCATTTACATCTATTGTTTGTTTTTCTATAATTGAATCTAGTGTTGCAAGTGTCATTGATGTATCATCTGACCATGTTCCAGCAGGTACATTATAAGTTCCATCTGCTTTCATATCTGTTATAGGGTATCTTTTTAATTCTTCCCTTGACTTAAATTCAGCAGGAACACCTAAAGCATCACCAATAGCAAATCCAATTATTCCATCTGTAATACTTTTCATAGCATTCTCCATAATTATTATTCCTTTCATTGTTCTATAATGTTTTTGCATTGCATTATTAATTCATATAGAGGTTTTGCTAATTCATCTACATCATTTTTTGAACTAAAATTACTATCTACTTCTTTTAATTTTTCAAGTGGAATATTAACTTCTACATAGAATCCTAATGATACTGAAATTTGTTTTCTATTTGTATTATTTAGTATATATTGTATTCTTTCCATAAAGTAATCTTTATTTAATAATTTAAGTGAACTTATTTCTTGTATAAAACTTCTTTTATCTCTTATAAAGTCATGTTCATCATCATTTCTAAACCATCTTCCATGTAGGCTGTTAAAAATATTTTCATAATCTGCTTTTTCTTTATAATATTGCATATCTAAATTACCTGATGCAATCCATCCTGCAAAGGCATTAGATACTTTTAAATATGGTTGCACATTTACAGAAATATTTATTTCTATATTTCTTATTTTCATTTTTAAATCAGTTATTGATTCTGTTACAAACTTTAGACTTGTTTTAGGCATTAATTTATAAAATTGCTGTCCAGAATCACCTGGCCACATTTTAATTTTTAAATATTCCATATTCTCTGTATCTATTTCTAATTGATTAGTCCAACCCCAATTATTTACTTTTAATCTTTTACCTTCTTGTTCTAAAACTCTATTTGAAACATTTTGTATATTTTGCAATAGTCTATCAACTCTATTATTTATGAACTCTTGATTATCACATTCAGAAAAAGATGTAACTGGAAACCATTGCTTATAATAATGTTTTAAATATTCATAATAATCTTCTACAACTATATCTTTTTGTTTAGAAAACTTTATATAATTTCCTAAAACCTCAACAATATCTTCCCATTTCATTGAAACTTTTTCATAGTCTATATCTTTACCATCTATTATTGATTTTATTTGCTTATCTAATTGATACATACAGTTTTCATTTGTTCTTTTTACTTCTATAATAATCAAAGTATCATTAAAATTTTCTATTATTATATCTGTTATTAAATTCTCATTTACTTCCTCATTTGAGCATTCTTCTTGTAATTCTATAGCAGTTAATGCAACTCCAACAACTTTATTGTAGCAGTCAACATTAATATCTTTAACAGTTCTTTGAAAATCCACATTATATTTAGTTTTAACTGTTCCTAATGATGTATTAGATTTTTCATTTATCTTATTTATAAAACTACTAAAAATATAAACATTTTCATTTAGTATTCTTGCTAAAATTCTTGAAATATTGTTTTCTATTGGTAAGCATCCTTCTTGACTATAATGTTCAAATAAGTTCATCTTTATATTTGACATTGAATTCATCTCCATTCTAATATTATTTATTCATATATTTTAAATACTTTCTCTGCTTCTATCATTTCTTTTTCAGAATATGCACACAAAAGTACCTCTATATTATATTCCTTATAGTCTTTAATAAATTTATTATATGCTTTTAAACATTGCTTTGTTGATTCTGCTGGTGGATTATTTAGGCTACCTCCAAATATTCCAGAACTTATTAATGGAAATGATATTGAATGTAAATCATTTTCCATTAAAATTTTCAATGAATTGTAATAAGCATCAAATAAATTGTCAAAAGCATTTGGTGTATAAGCAAAGTTTGGACCCACAGCATGAATTATATATTTTGCATTTGTTATATTAAATGCTGGTGTAATTACAGCATCTCCATCATTTAATGGTGTTTTGATTTTACTACAAGCATCATTTAATTCAATATAACCTGCCTTTTGATATATTGCTCCACATATTCCACCACCCGACATCAAATGTCTATTAGCTGCATTTACTATTGCATCTACTTCTTGTTCCAAACAAGAGGCATTTATTAGTTTCATTTTGCTCATAATATTCATCTTCTTTCATAATTATTCTTTCCATTTTTCTAGTGTAGTAAAATATTATTAGAAATATAAGTTGTGCATTTAGCATTATTTATATGTTCTGATGTAGGAGATTCTGCCCTAAACTATAAAAGTTTCTTCTACATTTTTTATTTTTTCAAACTCAAACAAAATTCTATAAAATCAGGTATCCCTGGTTCAAAAAACATACAAGTTTCTTCAATTAATTTACCATACAAATCTAAAATTTCATTGTATCTTATTATAACTTTTTCACTATACTTTATTGTGGTTTTAGGACTTTTTTCTTTTCTTTCCATTCTTCCAAGATATATATGAGTATTATAACATAGCATTGATGCATTAAAAAATGAAAATCCATAGTTTTTACTTTTATCTAATAAAACCTGATTTGTGTCATTTGCTATTGCATTTAGTATTTCTAATGTTTCTTCTTCAGTATCTTCATCTACATTACTTATAACAATTCTTTGAATAGAACTTAATTGATTTAATCCAAAAGTTTCAGTTTTATATAAGTCAATATAATATTTTTCTCTTTCTAACAATTTACTTTCTTCACAATATTCTAATAATTTGAATTTGATATTTTCCTGTGTTAAGTTTGAATCATTAACACATTTTCTTATTTTATGGTATAAATATTGAGCTTCCTTTTTCGTTTTTAAATTCTTATTAAAATCATTTATGGAATATGAAAATATCTCTTTTAACTTCTTCTTATGTGATAGAATTCTTTGATAAATATTTTTACTTTGACCTACATAAATTGGAATTATACATTCTTCATATTTCATGCACTTATAATCATAGTTCTCAATATATATTGCATAGATACCACTTTTGTTATCTGTATTATCTAATTCTTTTTTCTGTTCTAATTCTTTTACAACTTTATCATTGAAATCTTTAAATTCCATCTTTGTACTCCCATCTATCTTAACTAATTAAATTTATATGTATTTTATCATAAACTCATATATCTTTCAACAAAATGTACTACAATATCTATTATAATACATTTATAGAAATGCTAGTTTTTATTGTAACATCAATGCTTCATGCTGTTTCTGATGATACTCCACCTTTTAAAATGTACTACAACAGCTTGAGACATCTCATAAAATGTAGTAAAATAGAGGTGTAGGAGGTTTTTGAAATGAATCTTGTTCAACCAATAAGAGATAAAGAAAAACTGGAAGAAATGAAAGAAGAATTAAAGAAAAATGGAACTAGGGATTATTTACTATTTTATACTGGCATAAATACTGGTTTAAGAGTAAGTGATGTTGTAAAACTAAAATATGATGATGTTAGGAATATAGATGGAAGTATGAAAACTCATATTTCCATTATTGAACAGAAAACTAACAAACCTAAAAAGTTCCCAATATTTAATGGGCTTTATTCAGAACTTGAAAAATATACTAGAAATATGAAGATAGGAGATTATCTGTTTAAGAGCCAAAAGGGTACTAATAAACCAATATCTACAACACAGGCATATAGAATTATATCTACTGCAGGTGCAAAAGTTGGATTAGAAGAAATAGGAACACATACAATGAGAAAGACTTTTGGATATCATCATTATCAGCAATTTCATGATGTTGCTCTTTTGCAACAAATACTTAACCATGCTTCTCCAAGTGTAACATTGAGATACATTGGAATTTCACAAGATAATATTGACCAGTCTTACTATAATTTCAGTTTATAAAAGAAAAAGAGAAGATAGATGTTATTCTATTTTCTCTTTACAATTTTTAAAATCTATGGCATCAGGATCACCAAGAATTTTCCAAAGCCAATTTTAGACAGACCAATTTGGTCTGTCTAATTTTACATGGTGTAACTTGTTATCTTTACATTTAAACTGCCCTTAAAATTGATTCTGGTGTGTCAGGATTATGCTTCTATACCTATTTTTTAATATAAAATACAAAATTCTCATAATTATATGGTGTGTCTCTGTTTAATTGTTGTGAACTTACTAATGGTACTTTCTTCATATTTTGAAATTGTTTTTTTAGATTAGGTGTTATAATATCACCTTCAATTTTTCCTGCTCCTAAATCTTCATTTGATAGATAGTAGATAATATCTCCATTAGTATTGTGCCTGAAATTTATCATATAGAAATCTGTATCATATCTCCAAATCAATTTTAGTTTCTTATTTCTGGCCATAGTAAATAAACTGGTTTTATCAATATCATATAGCACATAACTATATTCAGTGTCACCATTTAATTTACATCTATTAAAAACAATGTGTCTTTTCATAGACATCTTTTGTATTATATGTATTAAATTCTCATTGCTATCTTTATCATATATTAGTATTGCAAAGTTATCTCTATTTTGTAACATATCTTATTACTCCTTTTTTTGTAATCCTAATTCTAAAACAGATTCATCTTCTGGTAAAACTGTAAAACCTGTAAAATGTTCTCTCTGTTTATTCATATATCTATAATATTTACTTTGCAGAATACCATCCATATTATAAAAATATACAATATGGGTTGGTTCATATTTTCTAATATCTTCCTTATGGTGAGAATCTATTCCTAATTTTTCTACATCAAATTCTTGTGCATATTCTGGGTCTGTTTCTGTTACAGTAAATACATAATTTTTAAAACCTTTCTTATTACATCTTTGAGAAAGGAAGTATTTACCTTCTGCAACTGCTCTTTCTAAACTTAAATAGACTTCTGATTCATAATCATCATTTAATATGTTCTTGTATCTGTAATCAATATTTAATAAAAATACTTTCACTTTATTCACTCCAAAAATATTTCAAGAGAAGATGTATTATATCTTCTCCTGTTAATACTATTTATTTAATTTCTTCTTCAATTCTGGTAATAATTCATTCATTGCAATATTACTTTCAATTTGTGTTTGCTGACCTAAAGCATAGCCATATATAAAACTTTGTAAACCAAAATCATCATTACATTCATTTGTTAAATACTCATAAGCCTCAAACAATTCCTTTTGTTCAGGAGAGAAAGTCTGTCTTAACTTTTCATCAATATCTGCTATATTATTCAGCATAAATTTATAAAGAGTTGTATGTTTATATGCTAAATCAATAAACTCATTAAATAGTTCTTCTAAAACCTTTTTATTTGTTCTTTTAGATACTTCAGCCTCAAAGTATTTATCAAAAGCATCTATATGCTCTTGAACTCTGCTTGTAGTTTCTTTAATTTCTTTGACTTTTTCTTCTAATTCTTCTTTCATTTATTACTCCTTCTGCATTATACTGAAAATAATCTTACTGCAAGTTTAAATGCAAATACAAATACTTCTACAAATTCTTCTGCACTTCTATCAGATTCCAACTCTAATAAATGGTCTAATTTCTGTTGTAACTCTGGTAAAAGTCCTTCTTTTAATTCATCTGTTTCTTTTATAATTTGTTTTCTTAAAACTGCTGTTTCTTCTGTTAAAAGATGAGGTTGCATTTCTTCCTCATAATGCCTGTACAAATTTTCCAATTCCTGTCTGTTGCTCATAGTTTATCACCACCTTATATTAAAGTCTAATTTGGTATTGTCCCATCTTGTGTCAGTATCAAATTAACAATATCCTGTCAAAATTGTTACTGTTTCATTCTGAAACACTATCCAATTTTGTTTTTAATACTCTCTCATAAGTCCACCATTTATACCTTTTATCTTAATAGTACCAAATTCAGAAGTATCTCCATTCAACACATAACAATAACTTTCAACATATCCAGTTTCTAAATCTTCTGATTCTTGTTCCCATTCTTCAGTAGAAGATGATACAAATAACATATCTAATACATCACCAAATTCTGTATGAGAAAGTATGCAATGATAAACATAGATATTATATTTCTGTTCTATCTCTTTAACTGCATCAACATATTCCTGCTTATTATTTAGCCAATATAGTATTCCAGAAAATGATTTGTTGATTCTCTCACTGTAATAGATAGTCTCATCTGTTTTAAATTCTGCTAAAACATTCTGGTGCATTTTATATTCTTTCTCTAATAATTGTAATCTGTGAGTTGCTTCTTTCTTTTGTAATTGTCTAAAAACACTATCCATATTCCAACTCCTTATATAAAAAGTCTGCAAATCATCTAATAGCAAGACTTCTGCTGTCTATAGGATAACTCCAATCTATATTTCAGTCAATAGGAGATTTCAAGATTTGTATAGAGTTTTTACTTACAGATACAGGAATTTCAGAATTTTTATACAATAAATGACACTCTCATAGTTTCTTCAACTAATAAGAGTGCCAAAGTTTTCTTTTGTTTTGATAATTAGTAAACTAGGTGATGAACCCACTTTGTGTTCTAGTAATATCCCATACTAATAATATTTTACTGAATACTTTTTAAATTTTAATTCTTGTAAATTTTACAGTAGGATTTACATCCAAATCTGCAGGTTTTACATGGTTTAATGGCTTATAACTCTACAGAAATAGTATTATTAGAATTGTTTTACGATGTTTACATTACTTTTAAACATATTATCTATATTATTATATTAGTACAAACAAAAAATATTTTTGTTGTAGTATATTTATATATATAATATTATTTTTTAAAACTGTAAATAATGTAAAATATAGAATCAAACACACTAGCCATAAGGTTTAGAAGTATAAATAAGTTTTACCAGCCACTGTAAACTTTTACGCTCCGAATGTAAAAAGTTAATTCTCTATTCATTCTCTTTACTCTTTCTTTTTAATGCCTCTTTTATATTTCTTATTTCTCTTTTTAAACCTTTAATTCTAACTTCTGCCCAGTTCTCATCCACATCATTTATCCATAGGTATTTGTTAAATAGATAATTTCCCACATAATTTTTGATTTCTTGTGTCATATTAAATTCTATATAATCACTCATCTTCATATAGAATATGCTAGTATTAATATCAAACTCTTTCTTATATCCTTCATTAGAATAATATTGTACTCCTAGGTCTATTTTATTTAGCAGAATTTCATATAAATGTGCATTAGTCAATACCTCTCCTAGTATATCTTTATACTTATTGTCATATTTATTATTAATTTTATTTATTTCCTTTATGTTATTTATTACTAAATTATCCACACCAAGTTCATTTCCTATTAAAACATCATCTGCATTTCTCGCATCAGTCTCTCCTAATAGGTATGATGTTGACACTCCAAAAAAATCTGCCAGTTTTATAAGATTTTCTGTGGTTGGAAATTTAATTCCTTTTTTATATTTTCCAATTTCATTTCTATCAAGTCCAGTCTTCCTTGCTAAATCAGTATTATTTATGATTTCTTCATTCATAAGCATATCTAATCTATTACCAAAACTTTTTTGAATTTCTGTGATTTTCCTCATATATCTTTACTCCTTCTTTCATGCTAACCATGCTAAATAACTGTTCTTTTATTACTTTTTAACATTATAGCATATTATGATGTTTTTGTACATGCAGTTAAAAATATGTAAAGACTTTTTATTGTTTTTGCAGGAATTTTTGCCATCTGATGCTGAAAATTTCAGCACCTAAAATTTTGACTAACCATTTTAGAATATGCTAATATGTTTACAAGACCAATAAAAAGGAGGTGCTAAAAATGGGAGAACTGGATTTGAAACAAACATCTATATTTAAAAGCAACAAGTACAATTTAATTGTAATTCTTCATACACAAAATGGGGACATCATAAGAAGGGCTAATCAACATCAAGTTGATACAGAATTAGTAGAAAGAAACTGTGAAATGACAATAGTTGCAGATGCTGAAAATCTTACTGAAGATGAATTGTTTGCATTAGACATTAGAAAGTCTTTTGCTGAAATACCAATTTTAAGTGAAGAGGTGATTAAAAGTGTTAGAAAACACAATTCAGAATAATACTTTACTTGTAAAATTAAAAATACCTATCAGCAAAGTACCATTTTGCCAATAGGTTAAAACAAAAATAGATAGACATGTTTGTATTTATGAAAATCTATGCTTATTTTTGTTGTCTATAATTATTCTACATCATAAGCATCATATTTACAAGCTTTTCTATCAAAAATTATAGAAAAGAAAGGAGAATCAAAATGGAACAAAACATTTTTGATATAGCAAAACAAAAGGTTTCAATAATAGATGTGGCAACACATTTACTAGGAGAACCATCAAAATCATCTGGATCTGAAGTGTATTGGTATAGTCAAACCCATGATGAAAAAACACCGTCACTTGGAGCAGATGCTGAAAAGGGAATTATAAGTGATTTTAGTGATGAAAGTTTTGGAAATGGTTTAGATATTTGTAGTTTTGTAGTACAACTAAATAACTACCCTAATAGTGCTAAAAAAGGCTTTGTTGCTGATAAAGAGATAAATAATTATGAGGCTTTGGAATGGATAAACAAGGAGTTTAATCTTAACCTAGATTTCTCATTCAAATCATCTCCAATACCTACACCAACACAACCACAAAATTTAACTTCTGTAAAGCACTATTCACTTGAAAAAAGTGAAATGGTATCAAATGAAGTTACAGATGATATTTATGCTATGTTTGATACCAAAGAATTTACAGAAAAGCCAAATGATAAAGATGTAAGAAGTATCAAATACAGAATTGGTGCAAATTTAGAACCTGCATCATATAATCTAAAATCAGTAAAGGAATCTATTATAAGTGGTAAAACCTGTATTCCTGCAGGTATAAAATCTAAAAATGACTGGGTGGATGGTGAAAGTTTCTATCAAATATTTATGGTGGATATTGATAATGTTGTAGTTGAAGGTAGAACAAGAACTAAACTGACTACTGCTGATTCAAGACATATTACAGTAGATGAAACTTTAGAATATTGTAAATCCCAAAATTTAGACCCCACCTTCATTTATTATACTTTTTCACACACGGAGGAACAACACAAATTTAGGTTAGTATATGTATTAGACAAGCCTATTCAAAGCCAAGCAGAAGTTGAAGGTATATATACATTTCTAAAAGAGAAATTTAAGGAATTTAATATAGATACTTCTGCAACAGATTTAGCAAGAGTTTTTTTTGGTGGTAAGAGTATAGCCTATGAAAGTGATACCTTTTATAAGATAACAGCAACAGAAGAAATTTCAGAATCACTTGCACCAAATGAAACTACTGAAATGCAACAACTTGCTAAAATAAGCAATATGTATCTAATAGGAACACCATATGCTGTTTGGGGTGGATTATTATGGTGCATTGCCAATGAGAATAAACCGACACGCATCAGTAATTTTATTGTGTTTGCAAGAAAAAAGATTACTTATACCAATGGTGTTGATACCACAATCAAATATCAATTAGAAGGGCATTTATTGGGCAATCCTTCTCTAAAACTTCCGCCATTAACTGTTGATTTAGATGCATATTCTAGTATGAAATTTTTAGATGGTAGCGCTTGGGAAAAGTATGCAAGAATATTTCCAGGAAGAACAAATGCCGAAAAGGTTAAAGAAGTTATGCAAATAATTAATACAGAAACCATGGTGGAAACTACAGTTTACACAAATACAGGATTTGAAAAAATTGGTGATGATTTGTGTTATCTGTATCATCGGTGGAATAATAGGCAATGCTGAAAATGTATCTGTTGACCTATCAAATGAAGATTTAGAAAGATATTGTTTTACAGATAAGGATTTTGAAGTACAACAAGCATTACAAAGAAGTTTATCATTTCTAGATGTTGCAGATTATAAAATAACTATTCCAATACTTGCTACAATATATTTATCTCCACTAACTACCATATTAAAGAATAATGACATTCAACCCAACTTTATCATATTCATTCAAGGTAAAAGTGGGACTAGAAAAAGTAGTTTATCTGCTGTAGCACTTTCTCATTTTGGAGATTTTAGTAGTGATACATTTCCTACTACTTTTAGAGATTCCTACAATAGCATTGAAAAGACCGCTCATTCCCTAAAAGATACAGTAAATGTAATAGATGACTATAATCCTGCAATTGATGGTGCTAAAAAATTATCTACTATGGATAATATATTAGGGGCGTACGGAGATAGAGTTGGAAGAAAAAGGCTAAATAAGGATATAACAACCAAAAAGGCTTATATTCCAAGAGGACTATGTATAGCAACAGGAGAAATGATACCAGAAGTTGCACAATCAAGAATTGCAAGAGCATTGATAGTAACTGTAAAGCAAGATAGTATAAATCTTACCAAATTAGCAGAATTACAAGAAAACAAAGAAGAATTGGCTTATTGTATGATGCACTACATCAAATGGATTATAGACAATGAAACTAGAGTTATAGAATATGCTAAATCTAAATTTAAAGAATTAAGAGCAAACCAAAAGGCTGGAGTACATGGCAGAACTATTGAGATTTCATGTGTATTACAAATAGGTTTTACACTTTTTACACAATTCTTAAACGACTATCAAGTAATAGATATAGATTACAAAAATAAATTAGATGCAGAAGCTTCTAAAATATTAGATGTACTTGAAAACTCACAAACAGAACATGTTACAGAATTAAAGCCAACAGATTTATTTTATAATACTTTTGAAGAGTTACTTAATATTAATAAAATATCTGTTATAAATTTACAAAAAAACAATGTTAATTGGGTATTTGATAGTAGTTTTGTTGGTTATTATGATGAAATTAAAAATGTATATTACCTATATCCTGATGCAGTATATAATGCTGTTGTAAATCATTATAGCAATAATTCTAGTAAGAAATTTCCTGTAAACGCTAGGACACTGTGGAGATATATGGCAGAAGAAGGTTTATTGGACAGGGGTAAAAGTTATGAGGAACAGAACCGTTACACAATTCCTAAAATTATAAATGGTAAAAAAGGACAATTTATACCATTAAAGGAAAGAACAAACATTTTTGATGGAGATGTTGAAGTAATAGGCAGACCTTTACAAAATAATAATTCTGCACCAGATACTACTTCTAAACCAAATGTCATTAACAGGAGAGGAATGTTTTAAGAAAAACGGAGAGTAATTTTTTATAATAACTAAATATAATAAATAATGGTAAAAGTACTAATATATAGAACAATTTTACTCTCCTCAAATTAGGAGGATGCTATGAAAGAATATGAACTATTAAAACAATATAAAGATGTACTAACACCTGTAGAATTAAAAGAGATATTAGGCATAGGTATGAATGGTGTATATTCATTACTGAAATCTGGTAAAATCACATCATTTAAAGTAGGTTCACAATTTAGAATAACCAAATCATCACTATTGGATTATCTCCAAAATGGAAAATAACAACTTTACAAATACAGCCACCTAGAGATATATTAATGAATGTTATAGGTGGGCTGTATTCATTAATTTAAGAGATATGAAAGGAGATTTTGGTAATGAATACAGAAACCAAACACATAGATGTTACAAGTAATCTAGTAGTTAAAAGAGGCATATTTCAAGTTGCTCTAAACTATTATGATTTAAATAATAAAAGAGTTCAGAAGTGGAAAAGTTTAGGACTAAAAGACATACCTGGGAATAAAACACAGGCGAAAAAGTTGCAGAAGGAAGTTGAGAGAGAGTTTGAAGAAGAATTAAATACACCCAAAGAGACGGTTCAAAGTAAGGGAGCTAGCATATTATTTGGTGAATATATGAAATCATGGCTTAATAATATAAAATCATCAGTAGAGCCAACAACATACGCATCATATAAAAATAAAGTGGAAACAATTTCTGAATATTTTAATGCACTAGGAATAACACTAGATGCACTTAAAAAGTCAGATATAAAGGAATTTTACCAGCATTTAGTTGCAGAAAGGGGTATAAAAGCTCAAACAGTTAAAAGGTATCATGCTAATATTCACAAGGCTCTAAATGAGGCTGTGGAACTGGAATTGATACAAATAAATCCTGCTGATAAAATGAAGATGGACAAGTCAGAACAATTCATATCTTCATATTATAACCAGCAGGAATTGGAGCAATTATTTGAAGTAGCCAAAGGCAGTATTATAGAATTACATATTCTTCTTGCTTCATATTATGGCTTACGCAGAGAAGAAGTATGTGGTCTAAAATGGTCTGCTATTGATTTTGAAAAACACACCATCACCATAAGCCATACCGTTACACATTGTAATGTTGATGGTAAATATGCTCTTGTTAAAAAGAATAGGACTAAAAATACAAGTTCATATAGAACACTACCTTTGATTCCAGAGTTGGAAAAGTTGCTATTAAAAAGGAAATATCAACAAGAACAAGATAAGGCTAAATTTGAAAATACTTATAAGAATAAGGATGGATATATATTAGTAGATGAAGAAGGAAAATTGATACTTCCTGACAGAGTTACAAAGACATTTAGAAATCTATTAAAGGATAATGGGTTAAAGAAAATCAGATTCCATGATTTAAGGCATAGCTGTGCAAGTTTATTACTTGCAAATGGTGTAAATATGAAAGAGATTCAAGCCTATTTAGGACATTCTAATTGGAATACAACGGCTAATACATACTCACATCTAGAAAGTTCTACAAAAGAAAAATCAGTTAATGTAATTGCAAGTGTACTTTCACAAAAACCATTAACTGTTGAATAAAAAAAATCCATATATCTAATTGCCGTTAGATATATGGGTTAGCATTATAAATGAATACAGTCACCTATAACAAATCCTTTTATAATATTTTACATATTATAATTAAAATAGTGGCTTTAACTGGAATTGAACCAGTGTGTCTTATGGGCTAAAATCTTTAAGTCTAACAGATGTCTAACAAGTTGCCTAATCTCTCAAAGTATTGATTTTGGTGGCTTGAAGTGGAATCGAACCACTGACACGAGGATTTTCAGTCCTCTGCTCTACCAACTGAGCTATCAAGCCATATTCAATTTAATTAAAGTCTAAATTTGTTAGACATTTTGTTAGACATCTAATTGTTTAATTCTTAAAACCCTTGTTTCTGTAGTGTTGTAAAAATTACTACCACAAGATTTTCAGTCCCTTGCTCTACCAACTGAGCTATCGAGGCGTTTAATAAAAAAAAATGGCGACCTGGAACGGGCTCGAACCGTCGACCTCTAGCGTGACAGGCTAGCGTTCTAACCAACTGAACTACCAGGCCGTAAATTATTTTCAAATTTACTTAATATTCAATTATGAAATGGTGGGCGCAATAGGGATCGAACCTATGACCTCCTGCTTGTAAGGCAGATGCTCTCCCAGCTGAGCTATGCGCCCATTTCTGCTGACTTGTTTAGTATACTAAATTAAATTATAATTGTCAATACATATTTTAAATTTTTTTTATTTTTTTAAAATAAATTTATAAACAGGACAGAAATTGTATAAATATTAACCATTTAATTATTTTCGATTCTGTCCTGTTTTTAGTGTTTTTACTATTTTTTTAGTATTTCTATTGCTTTTTGTAATTGATTATCATCTTTTTCTTCTAAGTTCAATTGTTTTTTTGCTTCATCTGATAATTCAACTTCTACATCTGGTGTAATTCCTATTTTATTAATTGCAGTATGATTTGGAGTATAATATTCGCTTACTGTAACTTTAAGTCCACTTCCATCTGACAACTTATTTAGTTCTTGAATTATACCCTTTCCATAAGTTTTAGTTCCAACTAAAGTTGCTTTATTATTATCTTTCAACGCTCCTGCCAAAATTTCTGAAGCACTTGCAGAATATTCATTTGTAAGTACTACTACTGGCATATTTATTATAGGGTTTTCTGTTGCTTTTGTAATATCTTCATTATTCTTTTTATCTTTTGTTATTAATAAAGTGCTACCTTTTTCTATCATTGTATTTGCTATTTCAAGTGATTTGTCTACTATTCCTCCGCCATTATTTCTTATATCAATTATAAGTTTGGTGATTCCTTTTTTCTCTAGTTCTTTATATTTAGTTTTGAATTCATTAGCACAATCTCCATCAAAGTCTGATATTGCAATATAGCCAATATTATCTTCTAACACTTTAGTTGTAATATGACTGATTACTACCTTTTTTCTAGTAATTTCAAATTCTTTTGTTTCTCCGTTTCTATATATTTCTAATTTTACTTTTGTTCCTTCTTCTCCCCTTATTTTGTTAGATGCCTCTTCTAGCTTGTCACCTGTATATTCTACATCATTTATTTTTGTAATAATATCTCCAGGTAATATTCCAGCTTTTTCTGCAGGTGAATTTTCTATTGGTTTTATAACCATGATAACATTTTCTTTTATGTTTTCTGTCATGTAAATTCCTATTCCAACAAAGTTACCATTCGTTTCTTCCATTATTTCTTTCATTTCTTCTTTAGTATAATATGTTGTATATGGATCTCCTAAAGCATTAACGTATCCTTTAAGTGCCCCATCAATTAATTCTTCATCATTTATTTCTCCAATATACTTATTTTCCAATTCAGTTCTAAATTGAGATAATGTGTATTCTAACCCTTCAAATGATGTGTTATTTCCTTTTCTTATTGCTAATACATTATTTCTTAGATATTGGTATGTTGCAAAAGCAGTTATTAAAGATGTTGTTATTATCACAATAATTATGAGCATTATCGTCTTATAAATTCTTTGTGCACTTTTACTTTCCATTTTATTAAATTCCTCTTTTCTTTTTTACTGTTATTATATTTATTAAAATTAAAAAATATTATTCATTATGGTTCTTTAACATAATTTAGTGGATCTACTGTTTTTCCATTTATTCTAACTTCAAAATGTAGGTGTGGACCTGTTGAATTACCTGTAGAGCCTACTTCCATAATTATATCTCCTTGTTGAACAGTTTGTCCAAATTCCACTAATATCTTTTGTCCATGTCCATATAGTGTAGATATTCCATCTCCATGATTTATTATTACACAATTTCCATAAGACCCTAGCTCTCCTGCATAAGTAACCACACCTCCAAGTGCAGCAACAGCCGGAGCACCAAACCCAGCATTTCCTATGTCTATTCCTAAGTGAAAATTAGTAACTCCCTGAATAGGATGTTGCCTTGTTCCATAATCAGATGTGATTTTTGTTCCAGCTATTGCAACTGGCCAAATCATTAGGCCTCCTGTATACTGAATGTCATAGTCTCCATTTGCCATACTAATTTCTCTAATTCTTGTTTCTAACTGTATAGTTTCTGTTTTATATTTTGTAATTTTTTCGTTTAGCTTTTTTTCACTTTTTGATAGTTTGGCCATATAGCCTTCTTGTAATGTTTTAGTATTTTTGTTTATATTTTTGTTTTGCTCTACCTTTAATTTTAATGTTTTGATTTCATCTGTTTCTTTATCTAGTTTTTGTTTTGCAATTTCTATTGTATTTTTCTCTTCTTCAACAGTATTTATAAGCTGATTATCATACTCCATTACTTCTAACATTTTATAATATCTTGATAAAAATTCAGACAATGTTCTTGAAGAAAGTAAAACATCAAGATATGAAATTGACCCAGCTTCATATAGCGCTACTAGTCTTTCTCTTAATTGCTGTTCTTTTTTGTTATACTCTTCTGTAACAGCATTTAATTTTTCTGTGGTTTCTTTAGCTGATGTTTCTAGTTCATTTAATTTTTTTTCTAGTTCTGCATTTTCATTTTCATATTTTCTTATTTTATCGTCTAATTGCTGAATTTGAATAAGTATTCCTGATATTTCTGTTTGTAAATATTCAAGTTTAATGTTTGCTTCATCAAGTTTATCTTTTATCTCACTTCTTTGATTATTTAAATCATTAATATCATCTGTGTCTGTATTTATTTCTTTTTCTTGCTCTTCTTGATTTTGAATATTTGTTTCATTACTTGCAATCGAATAAATAGATAAATTAAATATAAACACAAAAATAAGGAGAATACTTATAAATTTATTTAACTTCATCTTGCATTCTCCTTTCTTTTCTTATTTTTAAATTTTACCAGTGACAATAGTCAAGAGGATTAACCTCACTGCCATAGTATTGACTTGTTCTAACCTCAAAATGTAAGTGTGGTCCAGATCCGATTCCAGTGCTTCCACTTTTTGCTATTTTAGTACCTGTTGATACAGTTTTTCCTCTTGAAACCAATATTACACTTAAATGTTGATATAAAGTATATAAATTGTCTGCATGTTTTATTATTATAAAATATCCTCTTGCACTATTATATCCTGTAGAAATTACAATACCATTTCCTGCTGACAATACTGGTGTTCCTGTAGGTACACCTATATCTATTGCTCTGTGATCTGATGTTGCTCCTGCAACTGGTGCAACTCTTCCTCCAAAATATGATGTAATCCAGTTATAACCTGGTGATGATTTTGAAAGTGGCCAGCTCAATGTTCCAGCAAACTTTCCTGTATATGAGCCATTATAATCATTTGCTGATTTTGCAAGTTCTTCTTCTAATTTTTGAATTTCGTTATTATAGTTGTTAATTTGAGTTTGTAATTTTTTCTGTTCTGAAGTTAATGTTTCAGCTTTTGCTTCTTTTTTTGCTTTAGTTGTTTTTATTTGAGTTTGTTTATTTTGTACTTCCTTTTTGCTTTCATTTAATTCTTTTTTTTGTTTTTCAAGTTCATTTTTAGCATTTTCAACTTCATTTTTCTGAGCTTCAACCTTGTCCATTTGCTCACTATCTGCCTCTGTTAATTGTTGGACTTTTGAGCTCATAGAAATATAGTCCCATATATTTTCTGAAGCAAGTAAAACATCTAAAAATGTTATTCTTCCTTGTTCATATATTGCAACTAGTCTTTCTTCTAGTAATTTTTGTTTTTCTTCATAATCTTTTTGTAATGCTTCAATTTCTTTGTTTTTTTCTTTTATGTTCTTTTCCATTTTGTTTATCTTATTATTTAAGCTTTTTATGTCTGCCTCATACTCTGCAATTTGATCCTCAAGTTCCTCAATTTCATTTAAAACAGTTTCTTTTTCTGCTGTAACTGCTTTCTTGTTTTTAGTTGCTTCACTTAGCTTGTCCTTTGCATCGTTTAAATCAGATTGTGTTGTTGCAAATACTGTAAATATCATTGACTGCAGTAGTATTACCACTAATAATATAGATATAATTTTTCTTTTCATATTTATTTTCTCCTTTATACCTCTAAATATTTTTTCATTGAAATTGCACTACCTAAAGCTCCAACTCCAAGTCCTAATACTAAGTATACAGTTAATAAAGTCTTAAATAATTCCTGGAATGTTAATAATGGTATATTTATCATTCCATTTATCAATGATTGTTGTATTTGTGCTATTACTGCGTTATATATAACTGATAATATTAATAATGAAATTAATACTGATATTAATCCTATTAACATACCCTCTACCATAAAAGGCCATCTAATAAAACTGTTTGTCGCTCCAACATATTTCATAATTGATATTTCTTTTCTTCTAGCATGTACAGTTAACTTTATGGTATTTGTTATTATAAATATAGAAATTAATACTAGAATAATTAAAATTACAGTTGTTATTATGTTTATTCCATCTGCTATTTTTATTAAAGCATTAATTGTATCTGTTCTAACTTCTATATTTGATACTACTTCAGTGCTATCTGCTATTTCTGTTTTAACTTCCTCAGCTTTTGTTAAGTCTGTTAGTGTAACAACAAAAGATGCTTTAAATGGATTGTTTTCTCCATCATAAGTAGCCCATAAGAACTTTTTATCTTTAAACATTTTTTTCATTTCTTCTAATGCTTGTTCTTTTGATTTTTCTTCTATTGTATTTACATAAGGAATACTTCTTATTTTATTCTTTAATTCTGTTCTTTGTTCTTCTGTTGCTTCATCATAAATAAAAACTTCCATTCCTTGTTGTTCTTCAATTGTTTTAGTAATATGATTTACATTTTGACCTACCGCAAAGAAAAGTCCAAATATAAACATTGTTGCACACATTATAACTAATGATGCTATTGTAGATTTTTTATTTTTAAATACATTTCTAAAACCTTCACCTAATAAATATCCAAAAATACTATATCTCACTACTATATCCACCCCTCTTATCATCTCTTATAATGTTGCCTTCTTCTATTTGTATAACTCTTTTTTTCATTTTGTCTACAATATCTCTTGCATGTGTTGCAACAACAACTGTTGTTCCTCTTTTATTAATGTCTTCTAAAAGTGCCATAATATCCCATGCAGTTTCAGGGTCTAGATTTCCAGTAGGTTCATCTGCAATTAGCATAGATGGGTTATTTACTAAAGCTCTCGCTAAAGCAACTCTTTGTTGTTCTCCTCCTGATAGTTCATTTGGATACATTTTAGCTTTATTACTTAATCCTACTAAAGATAGTATCATTGGTACTTGTCTTCTAATATGTTTTGGTGTTGCTCTTACAATATACATTGCATAAGCTACATTATCATATACTGTTCTATCTGGTAAAAGTCTAAAGTCTTGGAACACAACTCCCATGCTTCTTCTTAAAAATGGAATTCTTTTTGGTTTTAAAAATGTTGTATCTTTTCCATTTATAATAATATTTCCTTTAGTTGGTTCCTCTTCTTTTAATATCAATTTAATTAAAGTAGATTTTCCTGATCCAGAGCTTCCTACTAAAAATGCAAATTCTCCTTTTTCAATCACAAAATTAGCATTGTGTACTGCCTCTGTTCCTGTATTGTATGTTTTGCTGACATTTCTAAATTCTATCATTTGAATAACTCCTAACTAAGATTAGACATCTTCTTTCATACTCTCCTTTATCATAACAATAAAAGCTATTATTTGCAATAGTTTTTTCTGGAAAAAAGCAGAATAATTTTGCCTTAAACATGCAATTATTCTGCTTTTCTTATCATTTCTTGTTTTTATTAAAATTCACAAAAAATTCACAATTATTCTTTTACTTTTTCAATAATGGCTTGACTATCTAATTTAAAGTACTTTAATAATTGTTCTGCTTTACCAGACTTTCCAAACTTGTCATTCATTCCCATTCTTATTACTTTTGTTGGATATTCTTCTGATAAAACTTCACAAATAGCTGTGCCTAACCCACCTATTATACTATGATCTTCAATAGTAATTATTTTTTTAGTTTCTTTTGCACATTTTACTATCATTTCTCTGTCAATTGGTTTTATTGTATGTACATCAACTACACGAATATTTATATTTTCTTTTTCAAGTTCTTCCTTAGCTTTTAATGTTTCTGCAACTTCAACACCTGTTGCAAATATAGTTGCATCTGTACCATCACCAATTTGAACCATTTTACCTATTTCAAATTTTTGATTTTCATCATATATAACAGGTGTAGCAACTCTTGCTAATCTTATATATACTGGCCCATCAAACTTTGCCATTTCTTTTATTGCCCATTTTGTTTGAGTATCATCTGAAGGACATAAGACTGTCATGTTTGGAATACTTCTCATCAAACTTAAATCTTCAAGCATTTGATGTGTTGCGCCATCTTCCCCAACAGTAACTCCTGCATGTGTTCCACATATTTTTACATTAAGTTTTGGATATGCAACACTATTTCTAATTTGATCATAAGCTCTACCTGCTGCAAACATTGCAAATGTACTTGCAAAAGGAATTTTTCCAGTTGTAGCTAAACCTGCAGATATTCCTATCAAATTTTGTTCTGCTATTCCTACATTTATAAATCTATCTGGAAACTCTTTTTCAAAAAGACTGGTTTTAGTTGCGCCAGCCAAATCTGCTGTTAAGACAACCACATCTTTATTTTCTTTTCCTAACTCTACTAAAGCTTTTCCAAAGCTCTCACGAGTAGCAATTTTATTATCTAAATCCATATTCATATATCTCCTTTATATAGAATTTAATTTTTAATTTAAAATAGAATTAGTATATTGCAAGGCGATGTGTATTAAAAAGGCAAAGGCGCAACCTATTGGTTGTAACTGCGTTTTTAATGCACATCAACGAAGCAAGATGCTGATTATATTTCAAATTAACCTATAATATGTTGAAGTTTAAGCTCATTAATAGCCTGCTCATATTGTTCTTGATTTGGAGCTTTTCCATGCCATTCTGCCTTTCCTTCCATAAAAGAAACTCCTTTACCTTTAATTGTGTGAGCTATTATAACACTTGGCATTTCTTTTTGATGTTTTGCAATGTTAAATGCATTTATTAAAGCATCTATATCATGTCCATTTACTTCAATAACATTAAACCCAAAACTTTCAAATTTTTCTTTTATATCTATTAGACCTGCTACTTCTTCAACGTTTCCATCTATTTGTAAAGTATTATAGTCTACAATCGCACATAAATTATCTAGCTTGTTTTTACTTGCAGACATTGCAGCTTCCCATACTTGTCCTTCCTCAATTTCTCCATCTCCAAGTAAGCAATATACTCTATATCCTTCATGTTCTATTTTTGAGCTTATAGCCATACCAACTGCTACAGAAAGTCCTTGTCCTAATGAACCTGTTGACATGTCAACTCCTGGTATTTTTTTCATGTCAGGATGACCTTGTAAATTGCTTTCTACTTTTCTGAATCCTTTTAACAACTCCTTATCAAAGTATCCCTTTCTTGCTAGTGTTGCATAAAGTGCTGGTGCACAATGCCCTTTTGATAACACAAACCTATCTCTTTCTTTTGCCTTTGGGTTTTCAGGATCTATATTCATTTGATTAAAATATAGAACTGCCAAAATATCAGCACACGATAATGAGCCTCCCGGATGTCCTGAAGAAGCATTATATATTTGTTCAATAATTTCTATTCTAATGTCATTTGCAATATTTGCTAATCCTTCCACTTTTGTAATTTTCATTATATTTTCTCCCTTCAAAATAATAATTTTTTATTACAAGGCTATTATATATTTAAAAAAAGTTTTAATCAACCAATTCACAAAAAATACACAATCCTATCAATAAAAAACCAGTTTGATTTATACAAACTGGTTTATTTTTTATTTTGTTCCAAATATTCTGTCTCCTGCATCTCCTAATCCAGGCACAATATATTTATTTTCATTTAAATGGTCATCAATATGTGCACAATATATTTGCACGTCTGGATGTTCTTTTTGAACTCTTTCTAATCCTTCTGGTGCTGCAATTATGCATAAGAACTTCATTTTTTTAACACCTTTACTTTTTAATAGCTCTATTGCATCAACTGCTGAGCCTCCTGTTGCAAGCATTGGGTCTAATATAATTACTTCTTTATCTTCAATATGTTTTGGAACTTTAAAGAAATAATTTACTGGTTCAAAAGTTTCTTCGTCTCTATACATTCCAATATGACCAATTTTAGCATTTGGTATTACTCTTGTTATTCCTTCTAGCATTCCCATTCCAGCTCTTAGAATTGGAACAAATGCATATTTGTCCTCATTTAGTTTTCCTGTTTTTAATTTAGTAATTGGTGTTTCAATCTCAACTTCTTCTAGTTCCGCTTCTTCCATAGCTTCATAACATAAGAACATTGCTACTTCACTAGTTAATTCTCTAAATTCTTTTGTTCCTGTTTTTTTATCCCTTAATATTGCTAATTTGTGTTCTATTAGCGGATGTTTTAATTCTTTTGCTTGCATAAAATCTACCTTCTTTCCTTATTATACTTTTATTGTTTCTTTTTCTTTTTTTGCATCTGCTGATTCTATTTTCTTTTTTTCTTCTTTATTATTTGGTATACAAAGATTTAACAATATTCCAACTACCGCTGCCAAGCTCATTCCTGAAATTGTAATTGAAAAGTCTCCATTTACAATTGATATTGCAGCTCCTCCTAGTCCTAATACTAGCATTGTTGATGCAACTACTACATTTTTAGGATCTTCAAAGTCCATTTGTTTTTGAACAAGAACTTTTAAACCATTTACTGATATAAATCCATATAAAAGTAATGATACTCCTCCTAATACTGGTTGTGGTATGCTTGAAACTACTGCTGTAAATTTTCCTAGAAAGCCTAAGCATATTGCAATAATTGCTGCTAGCCCAATTACCCAAACAGATGCAATTTTAGTCATTCCAACAACAGATGTATTTTCTCCGTAAGTAGTATTAGCTGGTCCACCTAGTGCTCCTGCCACAAATGTTGCTATACCATCCCCAAGTAAAGTCTTATCTAATCCAGGATTTTTTAATAAATCTTTATTTATAATTGTACTTAATGCTGTGTGATCTCCAATATGCTCTGCCATTGTTACTAATGCAATTGGTGCAATTGTTAATATTGTTCCAAAGTTTAAAGCATAATCTTTAAATGGTAATACAAAATTAGGTAAACTAAAGAAATCTGCTTCTGCCACTTGTGTAAAGTCTACTAGTCCTAAACATATTGATAATACATATCCACTTACAATTCCGACTAAAAATGGAATTATTTTCAAAAATCCTTTTGCTTTTGTCATTACAATTGCTGTTACTAAAAATGATACAGTTGCTATTAATACGCCTTTCCATTCAAATGTTGTTCCTGATGATAATCCTATTTGCGTTATAGCACTTGGGGCTAACCCTAACCCTATAATCATAATCATAGGTCCAATAACAATAGGTGGCAACAATTTATCAAGCCATCCTTTTCCTGTAAAGTGTATAATTGTTGCTACTATTACATAAATTAATCCAACTGCCATAATTCCTGTCATTGTTCCAGATATTCCACCTTTTAAAAATGCTGCTGCCATTGGAGTAATAAATGCAAAAGAACTTCCTAAATATACTGGTGATTTTCCTTTTGTGCATAATATGTAAATTAATGTTCCTATTCCTGATGTAACAAGTGCAACTGGTATTGTAAGTACTGTTTCTCCTGCTGCTGAATTAACTAATATTGGTACCAAAATTGTTGCTCCAAACATTGCAAAAACATGTTGAATTGCCAATATAATCCATTTGCCAATCGATGGCTTTTCATTTACGTCTAAAATCATTTTGCTTTCATTCATAAAAAATCCTCCTTCTAATTTTAGGTACAAAAAAAACACTAATAAATAATTTTAGTGTTTTTTAATTTTTAAAAAATATATATTAGAAAAAATAGAAATTGTAAAAACAGCAATTGCTTGAATTGCTTGCTTTGTTTTAGATAATTTCATTTTATTTTCTAAAAAATTTGTCATTTTTTGTACCTCTTTCGAAAGATGTTACTACACTTTCAAAAAAATTGCAATAGTTTTTTTATAATTATATGTTAAAATATATAATTAATGTTCCTGCTATAGAAAATAAAAATCCAAATATTTTTAACACTGCTGATCCTTCATTTTGATCTCCAAATCCAAATATTTTTTTAGTTATTATTCTTGCATCAAAAACGCACATTACTCCAATTGTTGCTATAATTAATCCAATCATTATTAAAATAATCTTTTCCATATTTATTTTATTCCTTCCACAAGCCTAAAAAAGTTTTAGCTATTTTTAAAAGAATTCTACAGTATATTTGCACTCAAATAATGTATTTGGTTTCAATGAAATAATATCTTGCTTTTGTGTGAATACTCCTGTACTTTTTACATTATCTGCTGTTGAATACCATGGTTCTATACATATAAAAGGTGCATTTGGTTTTGACCAGATTGCCAAATAAGGAAAACCTGTAAAATCCATAGTAAGTAATGTTTTTCCACTTGCTTTATTTTTCAAACTAATTTTATTTGATGTAATTCCTTTCATGATTAGTGCATCATTGTCAAAAGTATGTAAATCTATTAAAATTTTTCTTTTATCAACTATTCTATCTTTTGCATAGTCTATTCCAACTAATCCATCTACTAAATATAAAAAATGAATTTTTTCTTCATCCTCTTCAAATTCTAGGTAATAATTGCCTTTTCTTAATTCTTGTATATCTATTTTAAATGCTGGATGTCCACCTATTCCAAATGGTAAATTAATTAGTCCTGTATTTACTACTCTATATATTGTAGTAAGTTTATTTTCCTCAGTACGATATGTATTATATAACTCAAATTCATAAGGGTATCTTGTTAATGTATATTTATTACTCTTTAAAACATAAGAATGAAAGTGATCCAATTTAGTTATTGGTTCAAAGTCTAAATCTCTTGCAAATCCATGTTGCATTAGTTCATACGTTCTTCCACCTATCAATGTTTGATTTTTCTTTAGTTTGCCTACTATAGGGAATAATACTGGTGAATGTCTTTTCCAATATATTTTGCCATTTTCATCCATGCATTGTTCACCTTGATGTATTTTTTCTTCGCCGTTTACTTTAAAGCTTATTAATTCCCCACCTTTTTTTGATGTTAACATTTGATTGTACATAGGCTACTCCTTTCTTGATTTATACAGTATATATAATATTGCTTTTTTATGTAAATGTCAATATTTTAGGCTTAATTACAAGGAAACACTTTGTTTTAATTTATTGTCTACAATTTTTCTTAATCTTTCATTTTTTTGTTGTGTTAATCCCTTATCTTCACTTTCAATTTTTAAAGCTACACTTTGTACAGATTTTAACATTGGCATATCAACAAATAAATTTGCTATTTTAAATTCTGGAATTCCATGTTGCTTTGTTCCAAAAAATTCTCCTGTTCCTCTTAGTTCTAAGTCTTTTTCTGCAATAACAAATCCATCATTTGTTTCTTGCATTGTTTTCATTCTTTCTTTTCCTACTTGTGAACATTTGCTATTATATTTTAGCACACAATATGATTGATATTGTCCTCTTCCTACTCTTCCTCTTAGTTGATGAAGTTGTGCTAACCCAAATCTATCTGCATTTTCTACTACCATAATATTGGCATTTGGTACATTTACTCCAACTTCTATTACTGTAGTAGATACTAATATATCTATTTCTCCTTCTTTAAATTTTTTCATTATTTCATCTTTTTCTTTTGGTTTCATTTTTCCATACACACATTCTACTCTGTATTCTGGAAAAATTTGCTCTTTATATATTTTAGTCCATTCTTTTACAGCTCTTAACTCTTTTGTATTTTCATCTTCCTCCTCTTTTTCTTCAACTAATGGACAAACAACATATATTTGTCTTCCTTCATCAATATTCTTTTTTATAAATTTGTTTATTCTTTCTTCCATTTGCTTTGTCACAGCATAGGTTTCTATTTTCTTTCTGTTTGGTGGAAGCTCATCAATTATTGATATATCCAAATCTCCATATAATATTAATGCTAATGTTCTTGGAATTGGAGTTGCTGTCATTACTAATATATCCGGATTATTTCCTTTTGCTGCAATTGCAGTTCTTTGTTTTACTCCAAATCTATGTTGCTCATCTGTTACTACTAAACCTAAATTTTTAAATGTAACATTTTCTGTTATTAAGGCATGTGTACCAATTAGCACATTAATTTCTCCATTTTGTAGTCTTTCTAATATATCTTTTTTGTTTTTTGCTGTTGTTGCGCCTAATAAAAGTTCACATTTTATTCCTAAAGGAGCTAATATTTTACTAAATTCCTCCATGTGCTGTGTTGCAAGTATTGCTGTTGGTGCCATTATTGCTACTTGATAGCCTGATTTTACTGCCTTATATGCAGATATAATACTTACAACTGTTTTACCAGAGCCTACATCTCCTTGAAGTAATCTATTCATAGTCTTTTCTGATTCCATGTCTGAATCAATTTCAGCTAATACTCTAAGTTGCGCTTTTGTCAATTTAAATGGCAATGTATTTATTATATCTGACATTTTTGCATTTTTGTCAAATACAATTCCTTTACTTTTCTCACTACTTCCCTTCAATTCTAATAATGCAAGTTGCATTGTTAGGAGTTCTTCAAATACTAATCGTTTTCTTGCTTGCATTCTATGCTCTGCATCTGTTGGAAAATGTATTTGTTCTAAACTATTTTGTAAATCTAACAAATTATATTCTTTTAAAAGGTAATCAGGTAAAGTTTCTTCTAGCTTTCCTTTTGTCATATTTAACGCATTTTCTATTGCTTGCCTTATAGCTGTTTGTGACAATTTGTATGTAGTTGGATATACCGGCATTATTTTTCCTGTGTTTTTTGATGAGTCAATTTTGTCAAATACAGGATTTCTCATTTCAAAGTGATTAAATTCATTTATTGCTTTTCCAAAGAATTTATATGTTTCTCCTTTTTTTATATGCTGTTTAATATATGTTTGATTAAACCATGTTATTGTACATCTACCTGTATTATCTTCAACTATAGTTTTTAATACTGTCATATTTTTACGAATTCTATTTATATTTACTTCTGATACTACTTTTGCTTCAATTGTAACTTCTTCTCCATTGATTAAGTCTGCTATGCTTTTGGTTTTACTTCTGTCTTCATAATCTCTTGGAAAATATGTAAGTAAATCTTCTAATGTAAATATATTTAAATTGTTTAGTAATGATACTTTAGCTGGTCCTACACTTTTTACATATTGTACACTTTGTTTTAAATCGATCATTTTTTACCTCTTATCAAAGTTTTATTTAAATTACTCTAAATTAAATTTATCTTAATTAAAAATCGTCAAAAAACATTGACTAAATACTAAAAAGTATGTATAATAATGATATAGGAAACAAACATACAGAATGTATGTTGCCAATATTTTAGCAAACACTACATTGCAGTACCGAAGCAAAATGTAGTGTTTTTATTTATTCCTTATTTGTACCAATTATGTATATAACTGTGTAGTAAAGTGGCAACACACATCTGCTTGTTAAGCTTGTTTCCTATATTTAATACTATACAATATTTCTTTATTAAAAACAAGCGAACATTTAAACAAATTTGTATTTTTTTCCAGTATCTTGTCAATTAATTTAAAACATTGTATAATATATATTGTATTTCATTTGGGGATGTATTTGGTTTCGACAGTATCCTAGAAGTATTGATAGCGAGTAGTGGATTCTCACTTGGCCACTTTAATAATGTGAGAAATTAAAAATAAACGCTGATAATAGAGAATTAGCATACGCTGCCTAATTAAAGGCGCGTCATCTTACTTTATGTGCCCACGCTTAAAGGTTAAGGTGTCAAATTAGTGGGAAACAAAATTATTTTTAGTTATGGAAATAATGGGTATTTTTAAATAACTACCTTTTTAGTAAATTTGTTTGTTGTGTTATTATTTAGGGAATCTTTACAATAAACTGCACTCGGAGAAGTTGGTATGGAAAGAATATTGGACAGGAGTTCAACTCTCCTCATCTCCACCAATTAATAAAAAGCCTCTCAATTATGAGAGGTTTTTTATTTTTTTTATTAAAAGCCTTGCGTATTATTTTATTTTATGCTAATATTATAGGGTATTAAATATTTAGGGGTATAGTGTTAATGGTAGCACATCGGTCTCCAAAACCGCCTGTGAGGGTTCGAATCCTTCTACCCCTGCCATAAAAAGAAGTTGATTATAATTAACTTCTTTCCTTTTTTCTTGATATTTTGTTTTTATTACTGTATAATAATTACACTTAAAGGTGGGAGGAAAAATGGAAAAATTAAAAAAAATATTAAATAGAGAAGTTATTTTTTATACTATATTTGGTGTATTAACTACAGTCGTAAATATTACCGTATCTTATATTCTAAAAGCATTCTTTCATGTAGAGACAAATATTGCAAGTACAATTGGAATTATTGCTTGTATTATTTTTGCATATTTTACAAATCGTAAATGGGTCTTTGAATCTCATGCAAATACAGCTAAAGAAAAATGGATTGAATTTTTTAAATTCATTTTAGGAAGAGCTTTTACAATGGTTGTTGAAATTGTAGGTGTATTCTTATTAAATGACGTATTTCATGCATTTTATAACTTTGGAGATAACACAGGCTTTTTAATAAATAAATGTGTTATTACTGTAATTGTTATTATTTTAAATTTCTTTATTAGTAAATTTTTTGCTTTTAAAAAATAATATATAACATTTAATTTTTATTATTTAATAAATTGGGGGCTACTAGAATTGGAGGTATCTATGTCTAGTAGTTTTTTTAAACCATTTTATTATTTATTTACTTTTATTTTTATACTCATATTATTTATTTCTTGCTTTTTTAGCTCCAAAATACTTCGGTTTAGAATTTTACCCTTTTAATGAAAATGAACAATATGTATGGCCATCTCCTGGCTATACTTACATAACATCATATTTTGGTTATAGAGGTTTACCAACTGCTGGAGCAACTTCATATCATGCAGGAATCGACATTGGTGCTCCAGAAGGTAGTAAATTTATTGCTATATGCGATGGAACAATTACTTTTGCTGACTTTCTAGGCGGAGGTGGCTATACTATTACTTTAACAAATGAAAATATGAAAATTACTTATTGTCACGTTTCACCTAATTATATTGTTAAAGTTGGGGACTATGTTCTAAAAGGTCAAGTTATTGGCAATGTAGGTCCTAAAAATGTTTATGGAGTTAAACGGAAATCAATATAAAGATGAAAATGGCAATCCAACAAATGGAGCTACTACAGGTCCTCATCTTCATTTAGGGATTAGGATAAATGACAAATACATTGATCCTTTAAGTTTGTTTGAATACTAAAAAAACTTCACAAATATGGCACATACTAATGTTATAAAAAAATAAGCCCTTAGGCTTATTTTTTACATATCTTCATCATTATTGTCTTCATCATGTTCACTGTCATGACCCTCTTCACATCCGTCACAACCTGAACAACACCCACCGCATTCTTCTTCATTCCAGTCTAACTCAATTATATTATGGCATTCTGGACATTCAATTTCTGTATTTTCTTCGCTATTTATATCTGCTACAAATTCATTATTGCAATATGGACATGAAATTTCAAATTCATAAGGTTCATCATCCTCATATATATCATTTTCAATTCCATCAACTGCTTTTTTTACTATTTCAATTCTATCTTCTATTACTTTTTGTTTTTCTTCAACTTCTTTTACTCTTATATCTGTTAAAAATGTTAATCTATCTATAACATCCATAAACATCATAGACAATTCTTGAAATTTATTTAAAACAAAAGCTTTTTCTTCTTTATCTTGAAAATGATTATCTAATTCTGCTAATATTGATTGATAATGATTTTTTAAATCTGACATTGGTTTTATCCTTTCAAACTATACTCTTTCCATATATTCACCAGTTCTAGTATCTATACGGATAACATCTCCAATATTTATAAACATTGGAACTGAAATTTCATAACCGTTTTCTAGTGTTGCTGGTTTTCCAGAAGTTGTAGTTGTATTTCCTGCAAATCCTGGTTCTGTATATGTAACTTCTAATTCAACAAACATTGGTGGCTCAACTGAAAATACATTTCCTTTATAAGATAATATTTTTACATTCATATTTTCCTTTAGGAATTTTAAGCTGTCTCCAAGTTGTTCTTTATTTAATGGTAATTGCTCATAAGTTTCATTATCCATGAAATAATATATATCACTATCATTATATAAATATTGCATTTCTCTTTTTTCTATTTGAGCTGCTGCATATTTATCTGATGGATTAAATGTTTTTTCAATAACTGCTCCTGAAATTACATTTTTTAATTTTGTTCTAACAAATGCTGATCCCTTTCCTGGTTTTACATGTTGGAACTCTACTACTTTAAATACATTTCCATCCATTTCAAATGTTGTTCCATTTCTAAAATCTCCTGCCATATATACATCTGCCATGTTCAATTTCCCCTTTCAAAATTCATTTATTTTTATTACTTATTAATTTTTTTCAAAGCCTTTATATTATACACCTTATTTGCCTTAAAATCAAGCTTTTTATTTTGCTTTATCTACTATAATATAATTTTTATCAGATTTCGTTAAATTTATGCAACCAGATTTTGTAATTAAAGTAGTATCTTCAATTCTTACTCCAAATTCTCCAGGAATATATATTCCTGGCTCATTTGTAACTACCATATTTTCTTTAAATGTATTATCATTTTTATAACTCACAATTGGTGCTTCATGTATATCCAGTCCAACACCATGTCCTAGTGCATGTACTAAACTATATCCATTTAATTTAAAATCATTTTCTACATTTCTTGCTAATATCCTGATATTTGCTCCATCCTTCATGTCTTTTTCTGTTTGTAATTGATTTTTTAGCACTAGATTATATATTCCTCTTATTTTTCCAGGAACAAACCCAGCAAATACAGTTCTTGTCATATCTGAACAGTATCCTTTATATTTACATCCAAAATCTATTGTAATTGGATCTCCTAAATCAATTTTTCTTTCTGTAGTTTTCGCATGAGGTTTAGATGAATTTGGTCCTGAAGCTACAATCGTTTCAAAAGCTAAACTTTCTGCTCCGTTCTCAGTAAAAAATTTTTCTATTTCAAGTGCTATTTGTTTTTCCGTCATTCCAACTTTTATATATTCTACTAAATGTTCAAAACACTTATCTGTAATTTCGCATGCTTTTTTTAGTAATTCTATTTCGTTATTATCTTTTATAAATCTTTGCTTTTCAATTATATTTTCTGTTTCTTCTAAATGATTTGCTTTATATTTGTGCATGTAATTTTTATATGTTGCATAAGTAACATAATTTTCTTCAAATCCAACATTTTCACAGAATGAAAAAAAGTTTTCATAGTCATATTCACTAATATCAGTGTAATTATATACTATAATTTCGTCGTCTATTGTAATAGTTGACTGTACTTCTTCAATATATCTTGCATCTGTAATATAATAATTTTCTTTACGTGTTATGAGCAATACTCCCTCAGCGCTAATACCTGTTAAGTATCTAATATTGACTGGATTAGATACAATCATCCCTTGTATATCTAATCCTCGAAGTTGTTCTCTTAGACATTTTATTTTTTCATTCATAAAATCACCCACTATTTACCTTATTTTATTTTGCAAGTCCTAAAGTAAATATTTTCCACACTATATTCTGTAATATATCCGCTGGTACAAATATAGCAATTAAGGTGCTAGCAACAATAAATGGTCCAAATGGAATGTATTCATTAGCTCCTTTTTTCTTGCTTATAAGTATTGCAATACTTATAATTGCAGCTAGTAGAAATGATAAAACAGCAACAATAATAATATTGTCTCTTCCTAAGAATAATCCTAATGCTCCCATTAGTTTTACATCTCCAAATCCCATTGCTTCTTTTCCAGCAATAAATCCTCCTATTACAGTAATAAGTAAAAATATTCCTCCACCTATTATCATTCCTAATAGGTTGTTTGTAAGTACATTAAGACCTAATCCTGTATTTGAAATGACCTCAATAAATGTAAAAGCTAATCCAGTTTCAAATAAACTAAGTGTTAGCCTATTTGGAATAATTCGAAGTTTTAAATCAATACAAAATGCTATTAATAGCATTGGTACAAGTAGTGCATATTTGAATAAATCTATACTTACTCCAAAAAAATATACTAGTCCAACAAACATAATAGCTGTTATACTCATTAATATATAGTTTGGTTTAAGTATTTTTTTATATTCTATAAAAAAATCTTTTGAGAAAACTTTTTTATATTCTGGCATACGTTTATTGCACCAATCTATAAATTGACCTGATATAAATCCTATTATTCCAAATATTACATAAATTAATATGTGTGTATCATTGATGTACATTTTTTTCTCCTTTGTTTTTCTTTAAATATCTTTGTATAATCTTATTTTCAATTGGTCTTTTGAATTTTGTAATCCAAATATCTTTTTCATTAATTGGCTTGACCAATATTGGAAACATTTTTGCTCTATTGGCTCCTATTACATCTGTAAATATTTGATCTCCCACAACTGCTATTGCTTCATTTGTTAGATTCATTATTTTTTTTGCTTTATTTAATCCTTTTATACATGGTTTTTTAGCAAAAAATATATATGGAACCTCTATCTTTTTTGCTGTATTTTCAACTTTTTCTTTATGATTAGAATTAGAAACAATACACAATTTTATGCCATTTTCTTTCATGTTATATGCCCATTCCTTTATGCCTTCTGGCATGTTTTTGTCAAAATCTATTAAAGTATTGTCTACATCTAATATAAGTCCTTTTATGTTATTCTGCTCTAACATTTGAATTGTTATTTGTTTTACACTTTCTAAATATAATCTAGGATATAACAGCATCTTGCCTCCAAAAATAAGCTATTTTTCTTTTTTAATATTATCAGTATGCTTAAGATTTGTCAAGGAGAACTTTTCACGATTTTTTGTTATGATTTCCTTTTAAATTCTTGACTAAAAAGATAAGTTGTGATAGCCTATATTAGAAGTAATATTTAAGGAAGGATGATATACAAATGACAGATATAGAAAAAAAATTCATATTTACAGTAATTGGCTTTTTAATTTTAATTATGATTGTTGTTTTAAGTATAAAAAGTTCTAATAAAAATAAATTAGAACAACAAAAAGCTAGTGAAAATAATACTCAACTTGAAGATTATGTTACTTCTTTTGAAAAAATAGGAAGTGATGTTAAAGTAAATAATAATGAAGATTTAGCAAAAACTAAAACATATAACAATGTTGAAATGTCTAATATTAAATTTACTTCTCAAAACGGAAATAGTGTATTAGTAGCAGATGTTAAAAATATTGGAGAAATAAAACACGAAAAAGAAATAATTACTTTAAGTATTATTGGTAGCGATGATACTGAAATAGCAACTCTTGATACAATTTTAACTGATTTAGAACCTGGTGAAACAAAACAACTTACTGTTTTAGCAACCGCAGATATAGTAAATGCTAAGAATTTTATAATTAAAGAAAAATAAAAAAAGTATGCCAATACAAAAATATTGGCATACTTTTTTATTTGCAAAATCTATGATTACCTATTGTTATTGTCATTGGCCTAGACCAAATCCATTTATTTGTAGCGGTATTTGGATTAAAATAGTATATTGCACCATAACTAGGGTCCCATCCATTCAAAGCATCTTGAGCAGCTTTTTTTGAAGTCGAATCTGGAGACATATTTATTTGCCCATCTGACACAACATCAAAAGCTCCTTTCTGATAAATAACACCTGCTATCGTATTTGGAAACGAACTACTTTTTACACGGTTTAAAACTACTGCTGCAACAGCAACTTGCCCTGAATATGGTTCGCCTCTTGCTTCTCCATGAACCAATCTAGCCAATAAATCTAAATTACTTGAATAACTTGAACTAGAATTACTATTCGAAGAATTGTATATTCCCATAGCTTTTAAAGTCTTTTTCCCTGCTATTCCGTCTACAGTTAATCCATTTTTTGATTGAAACCATCTTACTGCTTTTTGTGTCTGTGTTCCATATATTCCGTCTATACTTCCGCTATAATATCCCCATCTTTTTAACTTTGTTTGTATTTGTGTTACTTCGCTTCCTCTTGAGCCATATTTTGATAATGCTTCTACTTTATCGTTTCTAAAAAATACATTATATGAAACAAATACTGAAAAAGCCATCACAATTATAATCATTGATATTATTGTTTTTTTATTTTTTAACATAAAAATACACCTACTTTGGTAAAATTAATTATTTTTATTTTAACCAAATTAGGTGTTTATATACATTAATTTAGAATATTCCTACAATGTTTCCATTTTCATCTAAATCTATACTCTCTGCTGATGGAACCTTAGGTAACCCTGGCATTGTCATTATTTTTCCTGTTAATACTACTATGAATTCAGCTCCTGCTCGTAAAACAACATCTTGTACATGTATATTAAAAGGTTCTTTGCATTCCAAATTTTTCGGATCATCAGAAAAAGAATATTGAGTCTTTGCAATACATACAGGCATATTTTCATATCCCATTTTTTTAATTTCTTCAATATGTTGTTTAGCTTTATCTGTAAATTCTACATCTTCTGCTCCATATATTTTTTGTGCTACTGCCTTAATCTTGCTTTCTATTGATTCACTTAGCTCATAAGCAAATTTAAAGTTTGTAGGCTCTTGTGCTAAATCGACTATTTTTTGTGCTAAGTCTTCTGCTCCTTCTCCACCTTTTTCCCAGCTTTCAACTAAGCTCAAATTTATTCCTTTTTCCTGTAATTTATTTTGTAAAAATTTAATTTCATTTTCAGTATCATGTGTATATTTATTTATGGCCACTATAACATTTAATCCATAATTATTTTTTAAATTATCAACATGTCTTTCTAGGTTTTCAAAGCCCTTTGCTAAATATTCAACACTTTCATTTTTTATATCTTCTTTTGGCATTCCACCATGATATTTTAATGCTTTAATAGTTGCCACACATACTACTGCATCTGGTTTTAAGTTAGCTTTTCTACATTTTATATCTAAGAATTTTTCTGCTCCTAAATCTGCACCAAATCCAGCTTCTGTAATCACATATTCCCCTAATTTCAAAGCAAGCTTTGTTGCAATTACACTATTGCATCCATGTGCAATATTTGCAAATGGTCCACCATGAACTATTGCAGGTGTTTGTTCTAAACTTTGTACTAAATTTGGGTTTATAGCATCTTTTAGCAATACTGTCATTGCTCCATCTGCTTTCAAGTCTTTTGCTGTTATTGGTTTATTGTCTTTAGTATATCCGACAATAATATTCCCAATTCTTCTTTTCAAATCATTTATATCTGTTGCCAAGCAAAAGATAGCCATTATTTCAGATGCAACAGATATATCAAATCCATCCATTCTTGGCACTATATTTTTTTCTTGTGATAATCCTGTATTTACTGTTCTTAGTTGTCTGTCGTTTAAGTCAACACATCTTTTCCACACAACTCTGTCAAATTCTAATTCATTTCCAAAATATATATGGTTATCTATCATTGCTGACAATAAATTATTTGCAGATGTAATTGCATGTATATCTCCTGTAAAATGTAAATTTATATCTTCCATTGGTGCTATTTGACTATGTCCTCCACCTGTTGCTCCACCTTTTATTCCAAACACAGGTCCAAGAGATGGCTCTCTTAGTGCTAACACAGCTTTTTTTCCTATTTTTCTTAATCCATCAGCTAGTCCTATTGCCATTGTAGTCTTTCCCTCTCCAAGTGGTGTTGGGTTTATAGCTGTTACTAAAATTAATTTTCCATCTTTTTTATTTTTTAATTCTTTATATACTTCGGGAGAAATTTTTGCCTTAAATTTTCCATATTGTTCTAGTTGCTCTTCTTGGATGTTTAATTTTTCGGCTATTTCTGTTATCTTTTTTAATTTTGTATTTCTTGCTATTTCAATATCTTCCATCTATATTCTCCTTTTAATATATATTTTATTTACTAAAATTAAAATAATAATCCTATAATAACTCCAATAGTTGCTCCCACAATAACTTGAACCGGAGTATGTCCTAATACCTCAACTAACTTCTCAGAAACTTGTAGGCCTGTTAGTCCAGGCGTTTCAACTATTTTATTTAACAATTTTGCCTGTTTTCCAGCAGCTCTTCTAACTCCAGCTGCATCATACATTACAATAAATGAAAAAATTAATGACACAGCAAATAAAGGTGAATTAATTCCAACATTTTTTCCTATCATTGTAGTTAATGATACTACAACTCCAGAATGTGAGCTTGGCATTCCTCCTGCTTGCATTAATTTTTTAAAATTAAACTTTTTAGTCTTTATTAAATCATAAATAAATTTAAATAATTGTATTCCAAACCATACCATAAATGGTACAATTATATACTTATATTCTTTAAAAAAATTAAAAATCCCCTGCATCTTCTATTCCTCTTCTTGTACAAAACTTTCTTCTTTTGTTTCTTCTCCATCTTTTAACAAAATAGTAATTCTTTTTTCAGCATTTTCTAGCAAATCATTACATTGTTTTGAAAGTTTCATTCCTTCTTCAAATTTTGAAACTGAATCTTCTAATGATAAATCTCCATTTTCTAATTCAGTTGCTATTTTTTCTAATTCTTTTATAGTTTCTTCGAAACTACCTTTTTTCTCCATAATATACTCCTATTTTTCATTTATAATTCCTGTGGTAACATCCACAATATATCCACTTATAGTCTGAGTTGTTTTTGTATCATAAACTGTTACCAAATATTTGCCATCATTTTGAATGCTTATATTAAAATCAATACCATCTGTATTTCCAAATTTTTCTGTCCATTTATCCTTAACAAGACTGATTGCTTTTGCTTCTTTTGGTGTCATTGCATTTTCGTCTGCAACTGTTTCTTTGCCTGCTACTGCAATACTATTATTCTCAGAATCATTATTTTTTTCTTCATTAGACTCAATATTGCTATCTAATATATTATCTAGCATATCATCTAATCCATTATTAGCATCAGGTAACACTTCTCCAACGCCTAGTTTATCTTGCTCTATTGGCTGTTTTCTAAATTGTTGGTATACTACACATATTAAAGCAAATAATATTATTGTAATTACTATTGCAATTACTATGTTTTTGGTTGTTTTTTTCATTTTTTTCTCCTTACCTATATAATTTTTGCTTTTGTTTCTCCATCTTGCATTCTAATAGATATTTCGTCTTCTTTTCTTAGCATGTTTTTGCTTTTTATAACAATTCCATCTTTTAAAATTATTCCATATCCTCTTGCTAATGTTTTTAGTGGACTTAGTGAATCTAACTTTAATATTAGATTTTGAGTTATAGACTTGTCATTTTGCAATTTACTTTTCACACTGTGTTGCATTGATTTTACTTTCATATCAATTACCATATACTGTTCATTTACTTTTTGTAAAATTCCAGTAAATGCTTTTCTAGTCATACATTTTTCATATCTAAGCTTAATTAACTGCAATTTTCTTATTAAAGCTTGTTCATACCTTCGTTGGTAATTTTTAATTTTCATTTTTAATTCTGCAACATCCGGTACTGCAAGTTCAGCTGCTGCTGATGGCGTTGGCGCTCTTAGGTCTGCAACAAAGTCTGATATTGTAAAATCTGTTTCGTGTCCAACAGCAGAAATAACTGGTAATTCTGAATTATATATTGCTCGTGCAACAATTTCTTCATTAAATGGCCATAAATCTTCAAGTGAACCTCCACCTCTAGCTACAATAATTACATCTGCTAATTTATGTTTATTCATAAATTCAATACCTTTAGCAATTTTTTGTGCTGCTCCGCTTCCTTGGACTGGTACTGGTAACAACCTAATATGCACATTTGGATTTCTTCTGGTAGATACATTGATAATATCTCGTATTACCGCTCCTGTATTTGAAGTAAGTACACCAATTGTTTCTGGCATCATTGGTATTGCTTTTTTATAATTCTGATCAAATAGTCCTTCTTTTTCAAGCTTTGCTTTTAGTTCTTCATACTCTGCTCTCAAGTCACCCATTTTTCCAAGTTGCTTTATAGCTTTAGCATATAATTGATATGTACCATCTCTTTCAAAAACAGATACACTTCCAAGTATCATTACCTTCATTCCATCTTGTGGAACAAAATCTAAATGTGCTGTATATGTTTTAAACATTATTGATTTTATTAAAGATTTTTCATCCTTTAGAGTAAAATATATATGACCAGTGTAATGATTTTTTAGATTTGAGATTTCTCCTTCTACTAAAACATTAGTAAAATACTCATCATCTTCAAATTTATCTTTTATATATTTATTTAATTCGCTTACACTTATTGGATTATATATCATACCTACTCCTCATTTGTTATTCCTGTCTGTTTTATAATATTAGCTAGAATTCCATTTATAAAAGATGGTGAATTTTCGTCTCCATACTTTTTAGCAATTTCAACAACTTCATTTACTACAACTTTATATGGTAATTTCGCATACACTATTTCATAAGTAGCTAATTTTAATAATGCTGTATTAACTTTTGAAATTCTTGAAATATCCCATTTTTCTTTCAAATTTTGAGATATTAATTTTAATATTTCTTCTTCATTTTCATTAATACCAAGTATTGTTTGATTTATATATGTTTTTGCTTTTTCTTGATTAATTTCTTGTTCATTCAAAAACATTTCAATTTGCTCACTGTATTCACTTTTTTCATTTTTTTGAATTTCTAAGCTATATAGTAATTCAAAAGTAAGTTCTCTTGTTTCTGTTCTAGTCATGTATTTGTTACTCCCTTTTTATAACTTATCTATAAAATTTTTTATCTTATCTTTTACTCTCTCTTTATTTTTTTGATAGTAATTTCCTGCCCATATACATATAAGTATTAATGCCATTATAAGTAAAATTTTATATAAATTTGTACAAAATAGTAAGATTGCCAAGGCTATACCTACTAACCCGCCAACAATACCACCGCCATATTTGTCACAAAACATTCTGAAATTTTCCATTTGTTTCGCTCCTTTCAATTTTATTCCTGAACTGCTGGTTTTACAGGTTCAATATCTTTTACTTTTATATTAACTTCTTTTACTTCTAAGTCAGAAGTATTTTTTATTGTTGTTTTAATCTTGGTTTGTAGATTAGTTGAAAGCTCTTTTATTATTGCATTTTCTTTAACACTCAAGTTTACAAATACTGTTACATTATTTTCTTTATCTAATTCCACTCTTGTTGTTACATTTTCGGCACTTTCAAAACCTTTTACTACACTATTTACAAGATTTTCAATTGTATCTTTTGTGATTAATAATTTTCCGTCTGAATTTTCTAACAATATACCATTTTTATAATCCATTTCTTGCTTTGAAGTTGAATCAAAAAATATACATTTGATAGCTAATAAAATAAACATTACACTTAATGCTAATATAATATTAGAAACTACTTCATCTTGAAGTATATTTACAATTATACTATGTACTAATTCTACATTTAACCAGCCAAATATTACTAAACATGTAATTATTGATAATATAAGTATTAGACTCGAAAACAAGGCCAGTCCTATTCTATCTAAGATCTTCATTTTTATTTCATCCTTTCTTACTTATTTTAAAGCATATTTTATGTTTTAAACTTTAAATTAGGCACAGTAAAAAATTATTGTGCCTAATCTTTTTTATTATTCTTTATCTTCTTCTTTGTCGTTTTCCACTCCCATGTTTTCTGTACTAACTCCTTGAATGTGGACATTAACTTCAACTACTTTTAATCCTGTCATACTTTCAACTGCTTTTTTTACTTTATTTTGAATTTCAAAGGCAACATCAGGAATTCTTACTCCATATTCCACTATAATGTTTACATCTATTTTTGTTTCTTTTTCTCCTGTTTCTACTTTTATTCCCTTTGATAAATTCTTTTTACCACTAAGTACTTCTGATATTCCTCCTGCAAATCCTCCTGACATTTGAGCTACTCCTGGCACCTCAGATACTGCTACTCCAGCAATTACTGAAACAACATCATCTGAAATTTTTATATTTGTATTATTTTCTAATGCTACTTCCCCATTATTTTCAATAACTTTTTCAACCTCTTTTACTTCTTTATTTTCTTCTTCCATAAAGAAACCTCCTTTTTCTCAAGAATTATTATATCTTTAGATATATATTAGTATATCAATTTTGTTGGAATTTTACAACTATTTTGCCTTATTTTTTTATATTTATCATAAATTTGTGGCCATGAATATACTCTCTGCAAATCATTTGCTTCCACAGCTTGATTACAGATAGAAGTATATAAAAATGTAATTATTCCACCGCTTTGTACATTTCTGCAGTGTGCAACACTATCATCAATAAACATCTCAACATCATTTTCTTTTGAAGCATTTAATTTATTCTGTGCATTCATTACAAGTTTATCATATACTATATTGTTTTTTTCAAGCCATTTTTGAGTATAGTTTTGTACTAAATGACTATCTTCTTCAAATTCATATCTTGAAGTTATTATTATTATATTATTTCCTTCTTGTTTTAACTTTTTTAGAATCTCTGCCACTTCATCTTTTGGTGTTGCTATTGTTAGCATATCTATAAAATATCTCTCCCAAAATAAATCTGTTTGCTCTTTTGACCAATCAGGATACATTGTTTCTATATAATTATGGTCTGCTATTTTACCATATTGTTTTGGGTCCCCACTATTTCCAAATTCTATGTCTGACTTTTGTGCATTTGTAAATACACTTTCAAATGAGTTTGATATTGTATCATCTATGTCTATTCCTATATTCATTTTTCTTCACTCCTTATTTTTTATAGGTTTTAATTTTAACATATTAAAATTAATTTATCAATACATAGAACTTTTGTTTGTCTTTTAAATTATATAATGTTATATTTCATATTTTCATACTCAAATCGTTCTATCTTCTTTAGACTAATAACTGTTTTTACCGCTTTTTTATCTACAAAAAATTTCTCCATTTATTTATTAAAAAATAAATGTAAACACTTTTTGTGTCTACATTTATTTTATTACTTTGCATTAAATGTTTACTTTATTTTACCATTTCATGTTGTGTTGTAATATTTCCCGCATTGTCTTTTACAACGACTTTTACTGAATTGTTTGTTATGCTTTCAGCATTAATTAATACACTTCCTGATGCTGTTGCAAGATCATTTTTATCAATTAAAGCATATTCTCCACCTGTACTTAAATAATATTCATATTCTTTTATACCTGTTTCTTCATCAGTAGCTATTACACCAATTTTGATTGTTACTTTTGTACCTTGTGTTGTTTTTGCTCCATACGTTACTTCTGTTTGTATTTCTTTAATTACAGGAGCTTTTGTATCTTCTACATTAATTGTACTAACATTTCCATAATTTGTTCCATCTGTTGCTACTGCATATATTTTAGCACCATGTTTTAACCCTGAAATAGCACCAGTATAATCTTTATAATCTCCACTTAAAGTATTAACCTTATATTTTATGCTTAAGTTTGGGTTAGTAATTAGCTCTATTGAACATGTTCCATTATTCCAAACAGGTTCTCCTGCTGTTACATTTCCTTGGAATATAGTTCCTCCTCCAGATGAACCGCCTCCACTGCTACTACCAGTTGTAATTACATTAGTTATAGTTGCCATTCCTTCATTTCCTGCAACATCTGTTGCTGTTACTTTTATATCGTAAGATTGACCTTCAAGTAGTCCTGTAAATGCACAAGTTGTTGAAGTTGTAGTTGTTTTTTGTGTATCAATTGTTTCACCATATAAAACATCAGATGATTTCTTTATACAATACGTATATGTTGGACTAGATGGCATTCCTGATTCAGCATCTCTACTTGATACTGTTACACTTATGCTATTAGATGTTTTCTCAGCTTTTTCAATTGTTATTGTTGGTTTTATTGTATCTAATATATTTATTACAGTTTCTAGCTCTCCATATCTATCTGACACTAATTTTGCATATACTTTGTCTCCACTAAGCAAGTCAATAACTGTAGTTCCTACTGTCCAACTACCAGATGTTCCATTTTTTTGCCATTGTATTTCATAGTTATCATCATTTACATTAATAGCTTCCAATTCTATTGTAGCTTTTCCATTGCTCCAAACTGTAATTCCTTTTTGTCCAACTCCTGCTTGTGTTTGCATTAAAGAATTTAATTCATTTATTAATGAATTAACATCATTATTGTCACCTTCTATAGATGATTCTGTTTGTTTAGCTAATTCTTTACTTTGTTTTATTAAGCCTTCATCACCAAATACCGTAGATATTGTCACTCCAGCTAATATTAGCATTATTGCAATAGTTACTACTAATACAATCATAGTAATACCTTTATTCTCGCCAACCTTTTTCATACGTTTCTTACTCTCCTTCTATAGTTTATACTATTCAAGATCTTTTACTTAAAGTTACTATATTTTCGCCCAAAAGTAAACAAGATTTTATATTGCCTTATTGTATTGTTAAGCAATATTTTTTATTTATGTTTCTTTTTTCTTACTCTCTGTAAGGTTTTGTTGTTTTTTTCTCAATATATCTGGTTAGATTTGATATTTTTGTTACAAACTTTTAATATTTTTGTAACAAAAATGTAATATAAGAGGCATTACTCTAACTATGCCTCTTATACATTTTTATTTATATTCTTCTACTTCTTTTTTAATTTTTGATATAAAGTCTTCTAGTCCCATTGCTCCAATGTCACCATCTGATCTTGAACGAACTCCTACAGCATTTGCTTCTACTTCTTTATCTCCAATAATTAACATATATGGAATTTTTTGAAGTTGTGCTTCTCTAATTTTGTAACCAATTTTTTCTTGTCTTTCATCAAGTTCTGCACGAATTCCATTGTTGTCTAATTCTTCTAAAACTTTTTCTGCATATTCTTTATGGCTATCTGCTATTGGTAATATCTTTACTTGTACTGGTGATAACCATGTTGGAAATGCACCTGCATAATGTTCTGTTAAAATGCCAATAAATCTTTCAAATGAACCAAACAATGCTCTATGTAGCATAATTGGTGTTTTCTTTTCTCCGTCTGAATCAATGTATGATAAATTAAATCTTAATGGTAATTGGAAATCTACTTGTACTGTTCCCATTTGCCATTCTCTTCCTAAACAGTCTTTCATTTTAATATCAATTTTTGGACCATAGAAAGCTCCATCACCTTCATTTACACGATAGTTGTCTTTACCACATATTTCATCTAATACATCTTTCAAGTCCGCTTCTGCTTTATTCCATAAATTGATGTCTCCAATATAATCTTCTGGTCTAGTAGATAATGTTAATATGAAATCTAGTCCAAATATGTTATATAGTTTTTTAGCAATTTCAAGAATGTTTTTAATTTCCTCTTTAATTTGTGATTCCATAACATAGTTGTGTGAATCATCTTGTCTAAACATTCTTACACGGAATAAACCATTTAATTGTCCAGATTTTTCGTTACGATGTATAACATCTATATCACTAAATCTTAAAGGTAAGTCTTTGTAACTTCTTAATTTGCTTTGATAAATTTTAATAGAGTTTGGACAGTTCATTGGTTTTAAAGCCTGTTCTTTTCCATCACTATCTATTAAAACAAACATATCATCTTTGTAATGATCCCAATGTCCTGATGTTTTCCATAAAATACTGCTGTTTAATTGTGGACCAGAAAATTCTTGATATCCTCTTTTTTTATGTTCTTTTCTCCAAATGTCTATAAGTATATTCATCATTGTAAAGCCTTTTGGCATCCAATATGCCATACCTGGTGCAGTTTCATCAAAGAAGAATAAATCTAATTCTTTTCCTAATTTACGGTGATCTCTTTTTTTAGCTTCTTCTAACATGTGTAAATATTCTTCTAGCATACTTGCTTTAGGAAATGCTATACCATAAATTCTTTGAAGAGTTTGTTTTGTTTCGTCTCCTCTCCAATATGAAGCTGATGAATGTAATAATTTAAATGCTTTTACTGAACCTGTGCTCATAATATGTGGTCCTGCACATAATTCTTTAAATTCACCTTGATCATAAAAACTAATTTCTTCGTCTTCTGGTAATTCTTCAATTAGTTCTACTTTGTATGGTTCTTTTCTATCTTTCATTAACTTAATAGCTTCTTCTCTTGAAAGAGTATATCTTGTAATTGGTAAATCTTCTTTAACAATCTTCTTCATTTCCTCTTCAATTTTAGCTAAATCTTCTTCTGTGAATGGCTTTTCCACATCAAAATCATAATAGAATCCGTTATCAATAGAAGGACCAATTGTTAATTTTGCATTATCTCCATATAGTCTTTTTATAGCCTGTGCCATAATGTGAGATGTTGTATGCCAATATGCTTTTTTACCATCTAAATCATCAAATGTTAAAATTTCTAATTTACAATCTTTTTCAATTAAAGTACGTAAATCTTTTACCTCTCCATCGATTCTTGCGGCCATAGCATTTCTTGCTAAACCTTCACTTATTTTTTTTGCAACCTCTAAAACAGAAGCTCCTTCTTTTACTTCTATTTCAGAACCGTCTTTTAATTCTACTTTTACCATAGTTTCTCCTCCTTTATTATTTAAAAGTGTGCCAATGGGGACGGAGATTTTTGGCACATTCTAATTACTAAAAAAATAATTAAAAATAAATTTGTAAATGTGCCAAAAATCTCCGTCCCCATTGGCACACTTAATAGCAATACAAAAGCACTCCCAAAGTATTGCTACTTTAGGAGTGCTTATATACACGGTTCCATCCTATTTTTTACTTAATTACTCTTTAACGCAGATATACGCCTAGCTTTTAACTAGGAACCAATGAGGTAGTTTTTCAAATCAGTTTATTTAAGTTGGTTTTCAGCCGGTGACCAACTCTCTCTTTCAACAACCTTGATTTTACTTTGTCTCATTCTTGTCTTTATTTTTTAAACTATATCTTATTATACTCGCTGTTAACATAAGTGTCAAGTAGTTTTATATAAGTTTTAATATATCTTCCTTTGGTTGAACTCCTATTGTTCTTCCTGTTTCAGCACCATTTTTTACAATTATAAATGCTGGAATTGTCATTATTTCATATTTTTCAGCTAATTCATGATTTTCGTCTACATTTACTTTGCATACCTTTACTTTATCTCCCATTTCTTCTGCAATTTTATCTATTACTGGAGACATCATTCTACATGGTCCACACCAATTAGCCCAAAAATCTATCAAAACTGGTACTTCTGCCTCCATTACTTCTTTTTCAAAATTATCTTTATTTAACTCTATTACACTCACTTTATTTTCCTCCTAACTCTTTTATTTAAGTACAGCCAAACCTGCTTTTGTTCCTTCATATATAGCTTTAGATATTTGAAGTAATCCACCTGTACAATCTCCACATGCAAACAAGCCTGGTACTGTTGTTTCCATATTCTCATTCACAACAATATTATTATTTTCAATTCTAGCGCCTATTTTTCTTGCTATATCTGTACTTGATGCAGTTCCAACTGCAACAAATACACCACTTATTTTTTGTTTTGTATTGTCTTCAAATTCTACTTCTTCAAGCTTGCCATTTCCCCTGAACTCTCTTATTTTTTTATCATTTACTTTTAATCCATTGCTTCTATTTTCAATTATTCTGTTTCCATTTGTAAATATAGTTACAGAATTTACAACAGGTTTTAATGTTTCAAATTCATGTATTGCATAATTTCCTTCTCCTAATACAGCTACATCTTTTTCTTTGTAGAAAAACGAGTCACATATTGCACAATAACTTACACCTTTGCCTTCAAATTCTTTTATGCCTTTTATATTAGGAATATTTCTATTTGTTCCAGTTGCTAATATTACTGATCTAGCATTATATTTAGAATTTATTGTTTCTATTGTAAAACAATCTTTATATTCAATGTTTATTACCTCATCTTGTACTATTTCTACACCTAAATTTACAGCTTGATTCAATCCATTTTCATATAGTTTTTTTCCGGATATTCCGTTTGCAAATCCATAATAATTATCTATTTTCTCTGCTTTTTCAAGAGATCCATTTCCTTTTGATATAACTAATGTAGACAAATTTCTTCTTTTAGCATAAATAGCTGCTGTAATTCCTGAAGGTCCACTTCCAATTACTATCACATCATACATTTTTTCATCGCCTCCTCACTAGTTTTATATACATTTTATTTTTTTTCTTCAGTTATTATACACTAATTTTATATTTTTTAAAATATAAAGCTAAAAATAATTTTTGTATTATTTTTTATTTTTTCTCTTGACAAAGCGAACATATTTTTGTATACTATATACGAACATTGATTCGGGAATATATTCTATTTGGAGGTATTAATTATGAACATCTTAAAAACTAGAAATAATGTAATCTCATATACAGTAAATAAGGAAATAAGCTCAAATTGCTATGTTGCGGTTGATGGTGGAGAAGTTGTAGTTAATGCTCCATGGTATTTTTCTAGAAAACAAATTCAAACAATTATTGAAGAAAAAAGACAATGGATTCTAAATAAAATTGAAGAATATCAAGAACAAAATCGAGTATATTCTGACAAAGGTAGTATTGTAATTTTAGGTTCTGCTCATCAAGTACGTTTATATTACAAAAGCCAAAATGCTCCTAGTATAAATATAGTTAATCGCACAATTGAAGTAGTACTTCCTAATAAATACAAAAAACTAGAAACTACTCAAATTTTAAAAATATTAGTTGATAAACTTTATGAAAAAGTTGCTGAACAAGAAGTAGAACGAGCTATGGAAAAAACAAGATTACTTCTTGGATATGCTCCTGAAGATTATGAAATAAAAAAATTAGCTAATAATGTTATAGCACACTTTTCTAGCAACGAACAAAAAATATCAATTAATTCAAATATAGCTAAATATGATAGAAATGTAATTGACTACATTGTATTGCATGAATTTTGTCATATAAAATATAAAATTCACACTAAGAATTTTTGGAAAATAATTGCTAAATATATGCCAAGTTATGAAAAATACGAAAATATTTTAAAAGGCTTGTCATATTAAAGTAACCTCAATTAGTTTTTAACATCAAAAATGCTAACCATTATAGGTTAGCATTTTTGATGTTATTCTAACAATTCATTTTATAGTTCTTCATCTACCATAATTTTAGCATAATATTTTTCATCAAATTCTTTATCATATTCAATATCTGCAAATATTTCTGGCATTTCTTCTTGGAAATATCTTAGTAAAGGAATAAGTACTTGTCTTATTGAAGGATGTACATGTTTTGTTGTTCTTAGGCTTAAAATATGTTTCCATTCTCTAATATTAGCTGTCATAACATATTCTGCTGCTACCGAATGAGGTAATACTTCTCTGCACATATCTGTTGTAGCTCCTAATTCTTTCATTCTCATATATCTTACTTCTATTTCTTGCATTGCTTTTTTCCATTCCTCATATATTGCTTTATCTTCTATATATGATGGATTAATAAATGCAATTTCATTTCCATATTTATCTTTGTCATAACTGCAATATCTTGTTGACTCTATTGAAAAGCTTGCATGTCTATGTCTTGTTAGGTCTTTATATGATCCAACATCATCATAAATTCTAACTGTAATTTTTTCATGTTCTAATACAGATTCATGTCCTTTATTTAAGCAATTTTTTAATAAGTTTTTATATGATTCTTCTGAAACCATTCCTTCTGAGCGATAGCATGTTCTACAAGCTTTTTCTATTTTTTTCATTATTTGTATTCCATCAATTTTTTCTACTTTTATCCATGGTTCTACTATTCTCATTTATTATCCCTCCCAATTTTTACTTCAATTACTATATCAAAAAATTAAAAATATTACAAGAAAATTTTTAAAAAAGAAATTTTAATATAGCATAGGTTTAATTGAAATCAGGTACATATTCTTCTTCATGTTCTCCAAGTTCTTGTATATATCCATTTTCTAAATTTAAAGTATATAAATAATTTTCTATTTCTTTATATTCTCTTTTAGTTAATTTTCTATTTAATAGTTTATCTTCCTTTGCTTTATATGTAGGAAAATATTGTGCCATAACACTTATATATGTATCTTTAGGCATATTGTCTTTTATCCATTTTAAAATATGTTTTGAATTTTGTATATGATTTGGTAGTACTAAATGTCTAATAATTACTCCTTTTTGAATTATTCCACTTTCATTAAATACTGGTGTGCCAACTTGTTTTTGCATTTCTTGTATTGCTTCTGTTGCAATTTTAAAATAGTTATCTACCTTAGAATACTTCAAACTTAATTCGTTTGAATAATATTTTAGATCTGGTAAATATATATCTATATAACCATTTAACTTTTTTATAGTTTCTACATTTTCATATCCGTTAGTATTATAAATAGCAGGTATGTTTAGTCCATTTGACTTGGCTATTTTAATCGCTTCTATAATTTGACATGCATACATAGTTGGAGTTACTAAGTTTATATTATTTACTCCTTTTGATTGTTGGTCTAAAAATATTTGAGCAAGTTCTTCTATTGTTATTTCTTTTCCTTTTCCCTGCTGACTTATTTCATAGTTTTGGCAATATATACAATTCAGATTACAATTACTAAAAAAGACAGTACCTGATCCATTTTTTCCACTTATACTTGGCTCTTCGTAGTTATGCACAGAGGCCAAAGCAATTTTTATTTTATCATTACATTTACAATATCCAACTTTTCCGTTTACTCTATCTACTCCGACAGTTTCTTGGACAAATATCACATTTTTCTAAGTTCATTTTTTCTCCTAATTATAATTGTTATTTTATAATATTTGTATTATAATATCTTGTAGTTGTTTTGTAAAGATATGTTTATTAACCAACAAGGAGGAAAATATGGGTTTTATAGAAAGAGATTATAAAGTTGACATTATGCATATTGGAACTAGTAATTTAATTACCAACTATGGTATTTTGTGTTTATTAGAAGATATTGCTACTGTTCATTCTGATATTGCTGGTTATGGTATAGCTCAAATACCTTTTACTCATGTTTCTTGGATTTTGCTTAATTGGAAGGTGTCTCTTTTTAAAAGAGTAGCTTTTGGAGATATGGTAAAAGTTAAAACTTGGTCTGTTCCATATAATGAATTATTTACTTATAGAAATTTTGAAATTTATGACAATGATAATAATTTAATTTGTATTGCAAGTTCTAAGTGGACTTTAGTTAATTCTGATACAAAAACACTTACCAAGATTACCAAAGAAATAGGACTTAGCTATGAGCCTGAAGATAAATTGGTATTTGATAAAATTGAAATTGCAAAATTAAAAGAACCTAGCAATGTTGAACATACTTTTAGTTTTAATGTTCTAAGAAGAGATATTGATTTTAATAATCACATGCATAATTTATATTATCTTTTATACGCTTATGAAGCATTACCTAAAGAAGTATATGAAAAAGGTGAATTAGATAATTTTGAAATTATGTATAAAAATGGAAGTATGTTAGGAGAAAAAATAGACTGTTATTATTCCTATGAAAATAATGCACATTATGTTGTAATGAAAACTGATAATAAATTACATGCAATTATAAAATTATATTAATAAAAATCGACTGTAAATGCAGTCGTTTTTTATTTTTACCTTTTTATCACGAATTTAATTTGATTGTCATAAAATGTAATATAAACTAATTTTAAGGAGGAATATTAAACATGTTTAATCGTTATAACAGATGTTGTTGTCAAAACAAGTATAATCCTGAAATTATAGAATCATTATGTAATAATGTTGGTACAACAGCAGATTATGCCCAAGACCCTGGAAATAGTTGTAGTTGTAGGCGTAATAATATGGTAAATACTAATTCATGCTCATGTGGTTTTGATGAAGAGCCTGTTTCTAATATGTTTCCATCTAACCCAATGTTAGGTCAAAGCTATGTTCCACTTCAAGAAATGAATAGAACTTTTACACCTTGCTGTGGTTTAAAAATGGGAACTATATTTCCTGAACTAGTAAGTCCATATATGCCAGGTCAGAGTATGGCTGAAAATGACTATTTAAGAAGAAATAATGAAATTGGAGAGGGGTGTAATGGTTAGTGGAAGATGAAAATAGAGATTGTAACTGCGGTGTAAATAAAATGGCTTGTAAAGATTGTAGTTATACTACTCAAGGCATTAATGCTGCATTTGGATATAATACTCCAGATATGATTGCAAATAATGTAAATAATAACTCATGTGGTTGTGGTAATTTAGAAGATCCTGATTGTAGTAGAGCTGACATGTTAAATAGTATTAAAAGTTTAAACTTTGCTGTTATTGAGCTTGGTTTATATTTAAATACTCACTCAGATGATGAAAAAGCAATTTGCTTACACAAAGAATATTGCAGACAATTAAGAGATTTACAAGATAAATATCAAAAAGTTTATGGACCTTTAAGCATTTACTGCCCATGTAATAAGTGGAGATGGCTTGAAGAACCATGGCCATGGGAAGGAGGAAATATTTAATATGTGGACTTATAATAAAGTATTGGAATATCCAGTTAATATAAAATGCCCAAATGCTAAACTTGCTAAATTTATTATTTCTCAATATGGTGGTCCTGATGGTGAGCTTGCCGCTTCCCTTCGTTATTTATCTCAAAAATTTGGTATGCCTGACCAAATTGCAAAGGCTACTTTAAATGATATAGGTACTGAAGAATTAGCACATTTAGAAATGGTTGGTACTATTGTTCATCAATTAACTGAAGGCTTAAGTATTGAAGAAATTAAAGCTGCTGGTCTAGGTGATTATTACACTGACCACGGTGTAGATATATATCCTCAATCTGCTGCTGGTGTGCCTTTCTCTGCAAATTGTCTTGCTTGTAAAGGTGACCCAATTGCTAATTTACAAGAAGACTTGGCTGCTGAACAAAAAGCTAGGGCAACTTATGAAAAATTGATTGATTTATGTGCAGATGACCCAGACGTTGTTGACCCTCTTCGTTTCTTAAGAGAAAGAGAAGTTGTTCACTTCCAAAGGTTTGGTGAAGCATTAAGAAATGTTCAAGATAAACTTGCACAAAAAAGATTTTTTACAAGTGGAATGAATAATACAAATTGCATGAATAACAACACATCTGATTCTGATTGTGGAATGTAAAAAATACCTCCGAATAAAACGGAGGTATTTTCTATTATAATTTATCATCATATTCAAGAAAATATGTACCTATATGTATTTTATTATATCCATTTAACTTGTTATATGCAATAACTTTATAACCTAATCCCCAATATACTTTTGACCCTCCATCCATATAAGTCATACTATCAAAATTTAAACAAAAAATTGGTAATTTTTCTTTTTTCACTCTTGTATAATCAATTGCAAAAAATATTGACCCAATAGTTATTATAATGATTATTGAAAATATAATTATCTTTAAATATTTCATATTTACCTCCCTTTCCTATTGATTATTCTATACAATAGATTAAACTCTCTGCAATATTTTTTCCGTCCTTTAAAGACAATTCTACTATTATTTCAAGAAAAAGTCGACCATCTTCTTTCTTTAATGTCCTTCCCAATTATTTCCCTCCTTCTATTTTTTTAATTATATATTATATTTAAATTTTTGGGCTTAAAAGAGGAAAAAGAGGAAATTCTAAAACAATGTATCATTTATCATAGTATCAATAGGAAATGGTTTAATATATATTTTTTTTATATTTTTACTACATTCTAGTTTTATTTCATTGATCATTAACGCCTCACCGGTAATAACCATTATTATTGTACTTTCATTCCTTACTTTTTCTATTACTTCTAGACCATTTAATTTCGGCATTTTAAGATCTAATATTACTAAATTTGGCTTAAGATTTTTTATTGTTTCAATTGCTGTTTCTCCATTATTAGTTACTCCTATTACTTTTATAAAATTACCAATTTCTCTATTTATGTGTTTTGAAATATCATTTGCTAGTTTCAAATTATCATCTACTATTAATAAAGTACATTTTTCCATAGATTTCTTCATATCTTTATTTTTAGTTGTTGTGCTATCTTTCTTACCATTTATAATATTCTTATATCATCTCATTTTTTACTTCACATAAAAAAGAACTAACTTTTTAAAAATCAATTCTTTAACTTCTAAAAGTAACTCAACTTTAATCTTTGCTTATTTTATTGAATGCTGGAATTTCTTCTATAGCATTGTTCTTGGCTGTTCTTATTAATATTTGAAAGAATTCCATAATCATCTTTTTACTTTCATCATCCAAGCTCTGATATTTCTTTAGCATTAATCTTACATCTGTAAATAATTTTTCTTTTATTTCCTTAAAACTATTTGCATTTGTTGTATTTATTATTTCAAATATAGCATCAACAACAGCTTCTCTTTGCTTTGGTTCTATTTCTTTTAGCCATCCTTTTATTGTTTTGTCCACAAATTGGCTTTCATTAGTAACCTCTGCCAAGCTTATAAGTTTTTTTCCTTCAAGCTGCCAGCTATATAAGTCATGTTGCATAAGGCCTTTCTGTACACTTTGAACTATTGTATATTTTTCTTCGTGGTTTAATAATCTACCTATAACCGATGATTGTGGAATATATGTATGAACCTTATTAATTGCTTGTTTATATTCATCAGTTTCTGTTATTTCTTCCATAAAGCCAGGACCATCATTATTATATACATTTATAATTCTTTTTTTGACACTTTTATCTGCATAAGTTGCAGCATATACTGCTAAATTTCCGCCTTTTGAATGTCCACCTATTCTTATTTTTTGTTTGTATTTCTTAGCTACTTCATTTATATATTTTGCAGAATCCAATTGTGAGGCAATATGTGATTTGAAGCTCATGTTAAAGTCTTCTTTCCATCCAACTAAAGTATCATCTGTACCTCTATATGATACAAATATAGTATTGTCTGGCATTAAAACCGTAACTGCAAAAAATTGCCTTTCTTCTTCTTTATTAAATTTGTTTGCAATATTTGTTACTATCATTTTTCCAAATCTTTCAGATTTGCCTATTAAAGGAATAAGTTCTTTATCATCTTCCCAAAGTATTCTTAAAGTTGTTTTGTCAGTTTGTTCAAATCTTTTTGCAAATTCTTCTATTGTTATTTCTTCATTTTCTTCTAATAGTTGTTCAAGTGGGAAATATGATAATCTTGATAATATTAAACCATCAATTTCATTAAATACATCTTTTTTTAAGTTTAAATCTCCTCTCCATTTTACATAGTCGCAAACATTTGCCATTTGTTACTTCATTCCTTTCAATATATATTTGAGACCCACATTCCATGTCGAAAAAGAATTAAATTTTCAACTAGTCTGCCTTTTCAACAGCCTCACATATTCTGCTCATTGTTTCTACGCACTCTATTGGGTATTCTCCTGTTGCTGTTTCACCTGATAACATTACATAGTTTGCCATATCATATACTGCATTTGCTACATCATTTACTTCTGCTCTTGTTGGTCTTGGGCTATGAGTCATTGATTCTAACATTTGAGTTGCTATTATAACTGGTTTTCCTGCTCTATTACATTTTCTTATAAATTCTTTCTGTCTAATTGGTACTTCTTCCATTGGAATTTCTACTCCTAAATCCCCTCTTGCAACCATAATTCCGTCAGATACCTCTAGAATCTCATCAAAATTATCTATTCCTTGTCTATTTTCTATTTTTGCTATTATCTTAATATTTTTCCCATCATTTTCTTTAAGTACTTTTTTTATATTTAATACATCTTGTGCACTTCGTACAAAAGATGCTGCTATGCAATCAAAACCAGCTTTTATACCAAATTTTATGTCTTCAATATCTTTTTCAGTTGGACTTGGAAGATTAATTTCCATTCCTGGAATATTTATACTTTTAGTATTAGTTAATTTTCCTCCATCTATTACCTGACATATAATATCTGTTCCTTTTATTTCAATAACTTTTATTTTTATTAAACCATCATTTATTAGAATAACTGTACCTACATTTACTTCATTATATAAATTTTTGTATGTTACTGAAACTTGCTCTTTATTACCTAATATTTCTTCTGTTTTTAATGTAAAAATATCATCTGGATTTAACCAAATTTCACCATTTTCAAATTTTCCAATTCTAATTTCTGGGCCTTTTGTATCTAACATTAAAGATACTTTTTTTCCAACTTTTGCTCTTACTTCTTTAAAATTTTCTATTCTTTCTTCTTGGTCTTGATAATTTCCATGTGAGAAGTTAATTCTTCCAACATTCATTCCTGCTAAAATAAGTCTTTCTAGCACCTCTGGTTTATCAACAGCTGGTCCTAATGTACATATAATTTTTGTTTTTCTCATTCCACATTCCTCCATATATATAAAAGGCGCTTATATTTGACGCCCTTTACCTTACTATTTTGTAATCCATTTTATCAAATCTAAGTTAGCTGAGTCTAATATCATTTCATGTTTAGGCATTACTCTAAATGTATATCCATAATTTCCGCCATTTATAAGGTTTACTTTTGCCTTATATGTATATATTTTACTTTCTTCATCAGCTTCTTCAAGTTCCATTGGAATAATACTAATATCATCTACAGTTCCATTTTCACTTATTTTTCCATAATATACTTGTGCTTCAATATTATCTTTATTAATATTTGGTAATTTTACTTTACATCTTACTTCAATATTATTTCCTGCATCTAATGTGATATTATCCAAATTATTTTCTTGCGTTATTTCAATGTTATCCCATGCATTCTTTAAGCTTTTTTTCCATTCATTAAGTTCTCCAACTTTTCCTAGTTCTGCATAATAGTTGTTATATAAATTGCAAAGTGGTATATACAATTTATCTACATAGTCTGTTAACATTCTAGATGTACTATATTTTCCTCCTGTAGATATAATTGATTCTTTCATTGTTTGCATCCATCTACTTGATATTCCATCTTCATCTTTCTCATAATACATAGGTATTATTTTGTTTTCTAGTGTATCATATATGCTTTGACTATCAGCTCTATCTTGAGATTCATAATCAGAATATTCTAATGATTCTCCTATTTTCCATCCATTTTTTGCATTATATCCTTCTGCCCACCAACCATCTAGAATACTGAAGTTAATTACTCCATTAACAGATGCTTTTTGTCCACTTGTTCCTGATGCCTCCATAGGTCTTCTAGGTGTATTTAACCATACATCAACACCACTAATCAAATATTTTGACATAGCAATATTATAATTTTCTAATAAGAATACTTTTCCTTTAAATTGTGGTTTCATTGAAATTTCATGTATATATTTTATTAAGTCTTGGCCTTCTTTATCTGCTGGATGTGCTTTTCCTGCAAATATGATTTGTACCTTTTGATTTTTATTATTTAGTATTTGTGTAATTCTTTCTAAGTCTTTAAATATTAATGTTGCTCTTTTATATGTCGCAAATCTTCTTGCAAATCCAATTGTTAATGCGTTTGGATCTAAGCAATCAACTATTTTCATTATTTCATCATAATTATATCCACATCTTCTTAGTCTATTTATAGTATTCTCTTTTACTATGGCTAACATTTTAACTTTGCGTTCTTGATGTGCCTTCCAAAGTTCTTCATTTGGAACATCTGATATTTTCTTCCATACTTCGTCATCATAAATTCTATCTTGCCAATATGGAATTAGATATTTATTATATAGCTCTTTTAAATGTGGTGATAACCATGAACAAGTGTGAATTCCATTTGTTACATACGTAATTGGAGATTCATTTGCTGCAATATTAGGCCATACTTCTCCAAATAGTTCTCTTGAAACAGCTCCATGTAGTTTACTCACACCGTTTTTCTTGCCTGCTACTTTTAATGCTAATATACCCATATTAAATCCAGTTGTATCTATTTGAACATCTGGTTTCATTCCCATTTGGAAAAATTCTTGTTTTGTAATTCCTAATTTGTCCCAGTAATCTTTAAAATACTTTTCTACCAAACTTAATGTAAATATATCATTTCCAGCTGGAACTGGTGTGTGTGTTGTAAATACTGTTTTAGAAGCTACTATATCTCTTGCAATTTGAAATGATACTTGTTTTTCTTTCATTAGATTATATATTAATTCTAATATTAAAAATGAAGAATGTCCTTCATTCATGTGATATATAGTTGGATTATAGCCTAATGCTTTTAACATTGCTACTCCACCTTGACCAAGTATAATTTCTTGTTGTATTCTCATTTCTCTGTCTCCACCATATAGAGTTTTGGTAATCTCTCTATACTCTGGAATATTTGCTTCAATATCAGAGTCCAGCAAATATAGTTCAACTCTACCAACATTTACCTTCCAAGCTTTCAAATATAATTTTTTCTTTGGAAAGTGTAATGCAACTAATACATCTTTTCCTTCAGAGTCTTTTACACTTTCAATCGGTAAGTTTTCTATATCAATATCATTATATTCTGTTTCTTGTATTCCGTTTCCATTTATTTTTTGATTAAAATATCCCTTTTTGTATAATAGTCCTATTGCTACTAGTGGAACCCCTAAATCACTAGCAGATTTAAGATGGTCACCTGATAAGATTCCAAGTCCACCAGAATAAATTGCTAATGTTTGATCTAACCCATATTCTGCTGAAAAGTACGCAATAACATCATTCTTATTGTCTGGATATTTCTTTTCAAACCAATTATTTTTACTTTTCATATAATCTTCAAAGTTTTCAACTACTTTATCATACTTTTTAAGGAACTCTAGGCTTTGTGCAGCTTTTTCTAACTTTTCTTGTGTTACTAATTTTAAAAATTTTATAGGATTTTTATTTACACTTTCCCATAAGTCAATGTCTATTTCTTTAAAAAGTTTTAAAAACTCCGTATTCCATGACCACCAAAGATTATATCCAATTTCGGATAACTTTTCAATTCTTTTTGGTAATTGTGGATTTACAGTAATCCTATTAAATATATACATTTTTTCCTCCTTAGTATCTTACAATTCTTCCTATTAATAGTGTTATTCTTTTATATAATTTGCTTTTATTTGTATAGATAAGTAAAATCAATTTTTTTCTATTATATTATCTATTAAGTTTTTATTTTTGTCAATCAATTTAATTAATGTAACTCTAAAAATTCTATGTCTTTTTTTGAATACTCCTCTGGCTTTAATCCTACTTTATTTCTCATTGAATCTAATAGTAATACTATGATTATTGTAATAACACAGCCTAGTACTAATACTGTATTTGAAGGTGTTGTTATTTTCAATAGCCATGAAGCACATAACGCCACTCCAGCTCTTGCAATACTCTCTACTAAATTATATGCTGATGTTATTTTACTTCTTAATGATGAATTAGTAAAATTATTTAAGTATCTTTTTATAAGAGTATAAAAAGCTCCTTTAGCTAAAAACTGTATAAAGAATAGAACTAATAATATTATTAATATTACTGTAAAATTAAATTTTCCTATTAAGCAAAGTCCCATTATTATACATGAAATTGTTGTTGGAACTGAAATTACCGCTAAAGTTTTATTCGTAAATTTATTATGAATTCGATTTTGATTTTTTGCGCTAATTCCAGATACTATTCCAAGTAAAGCAAATATAACTCCAAAGTATTGTTCAGGTACACCTATTTGTTCCAAAGTTCCACTTCTTAAGCTAACAAGTACACCTAATAAAGCTGCAAAAACAGCACCAAATATAAATAAGTATTTTAATCTGTCTGACTGCATCATATATTTAAATGAATTTTTTAAATCTTTTATATATTTTTTTGTACTTACAACTTCTTGGTTTTCCTTTTTTATGTCTTCAAATTTAAATGATAACACAGCAGATATTAAGCAACAAATTAAACATAAAATAAATGGTAAATATCCATTTATTACATATAAAAATCCTGCTGCAACTGATGAAATTGCATCAACATAATAATACCATGCCATACCCTTTCCATCTATTTTTGAAAAGGCGTACCCTCTTTTTCCATTTTGGGGCAAACTATCGCATAGAATGTTAGTTTCTACTACACCTTTTATATTAAATGCTATAGCTGATAAGCATTGTCCTAGTAAAACTAAACTTAAATCTCTTGCCATAATATAACTTAAAATAGAAAGAGCATTTACAATATTAGCTAAAATCAAACTATTTCTTTTGCCAATTTTATTTATTAATGCTGTAAGTGGTATTAATAATATTATTTTAAACACAGGATAACATGCCTCAGCAAATAATACATTTGAGGCACTAATTCCCTTTATCTGAGTTAAAAATATAAAGTTTATTGAATAATAAAATAGTAAATCCCATGACAGCATTTTATATGCAGGATATATTTTTATATTTCTTTCTTCCTTAGTCACTTCCAATATAATCACCAATAAAATTATATAAATAATTGTGTAAGAATGTCAATAGAAAATATTTATATAACTTTAAGAAAGTTTTAATAGATTTTTTACAATTCTAAGGTTATAATATAATTATAAATTTGATATAGGAGTTATATATGGTTAAATTTATTAAAAGAACTTTACTTTTTATTTTAATTATAGTTATTATTGCAAGTGGCTTTGTTCTATATCAAGGTCATAAGATTTATAAAAACGCATTAGATTCTGTGAGTTTGGAAGATAAAATTCAAAAAATAAAAAATGATGATAGTTATGTTGAATTAAGTAGCTTACCTACATATTATAAAGATGCAATTATTTCTGTTGAAGATCATCGCTATTATAATCATGGTCCAGTTGACTTGATTGCAATTCTTAGAGCTACAGTTTCAAACATACGTAATAAAGATTTTGTAGAAGGTGGTAGCACTATAACACAGCAAGTTGCTAAAAATTTATATTTTATTAGTACAGATACTAATTCTCTTTATAGAAAAATTGCTGAAATATTTATGGCTTATGATTTAGAAGAAAATTATAATAAAGATGATATTTTAGAATTTTATGTTAATACTATTTATTTTGGTGATGGATATTATGGTGTTGATGAAGCTTGTAATGGTTACTTTAAAAAATCTGCTAAAGATATGTCTTTATATGAAGCAACTATGCTTGCAGGAATTCCTAATGCTCCAAGTGTTTATGCTCCCACAGTTAATAAAGACTTAGCTTTAAATAGACAAAGAAAAGTTATTTCTACAATGGTTGAAAATGAATATTTAACTCAAGAACAAGCTGATGAATTAATTAAAATGCAAGAAAAAGAAACTCTTTAAAGAGTTTCTTTTATTTATAATATCTTTTTTAGTCTTAATACAATTATTTCTAATTTCATTTTATAATTGTAGCTATTTTATTTAATCTTATGTGTGCTATTTTTGGCACATTATTATAGTTTTCCTTTGAGTATAATATTTCTTCTTTATCTGGGTAGCAGAACTTACAATATCCATCATAAGCATTGTAATCATCTTCTGTAATATCTCTGCAGCATTCTTTACATTGTTTTGTTTTTTCTAGTTTTTCCATATTTCATTCCTCCTATTTATATTTCATATTTTGTATCACTTGTAAAACAATTTTATCACATACTTTTTTCTTTGTCTACCGTGTGAGACATAGTTTTATTACGTTATTGTAAAATAAATTAGTAATTTATATAAAAGTGGAGATAATTAAGTTATGAATAATATTACAAAATATAATGGAAAACTAAATATACTTGGTCACACTCTGAAATCATATAGAATCAAACAAGGTTGGTCTTTAGCTCAAACTTCAGATCAATTAATGTTAATAGGAATTGATATTCCTAGGTCTTCTATTCAAAGAATTGAAATCGGTGATAGAGTTATAAAAGATTATGAATTAGTTGGTTTTTCAAAAATTTTTAAAATTTCTCCTAATGTTTTATTGGCTAACTTTTTAAAAGAATTAGAATAAAAAAAAGAATTAGTGTATTTTCCTTATTAATAAACTAATTCTTTTCTATTTTATATTTAGCGTATTTATCACACAAATTAATTGTTGCTCTATTTTTTATTTCATTTTTAGGTATTAAATATATTGATAAAATTTCCTTTTTCTTTGTTAGTTTCAAATCTCATACCTTCTCCTGTGTAGAATATTTGTTCGCATTATTATGCTTTTAAAAACAAGTTGAAAAACTTGTTTTTGGTGGGCAGAGATGGATTCGAACCATCGTACTCGTACGAGAACAGATTTCTTACTACTATAGTTTTCACTACCATCGAAATGTTTGTAGTCTGGACTTTCTCTTTATCTTGATAAGATACCAGGTATAAAGTCTCTACACTCGAAATTTCTTTCTAGCTCGGGATTATCATCAGCTTAACCTGTTAAGACTTCCCCGAATTAGCCCGGTTTTCATCATACAATCACTTGTATGAGCTGCAATTTCTGATTCTTTGTTTGAACCAAAGTCTACAGTCTGCCGCCTTTAGCCACTCGGCCATCTGCCCAAATATTATTAAATTTTTATACTTTAAATAATTAAAGTATGGTCCGCCATCTAGGATTCGAACCTAGGACCCACCGGTTATGAGCCGGTTGCTCTGACCAACTGAGCTAATGGCGGATTTCCAATGCAGGTTTAAGTATAAAACATTTTTATTAAATTGTCAATAGTTTTGTTTATATTTTTTTATTTTTTGATTATACAATTAAAGTAGTTAGATTTTATCTAACCACTTTAACAATATATCATTAGTTATGTTGTTCTCCTCTTCCCTCTGGAAGTGCTGGTACTTGAAGTACAACTTTAATCTTCATTGCATAGCTTATTGCTCTTACAATCTTGCTATTTTTAATTCTTTGCCATAAAGATGGTTTTACTTCTACTCTTGTTTGTTCAAAGTATGTCTTTTCTTCTGGAGTTTCTTCTTTTATTTCATTTAGTATTGCTTCAACTTCATTGCTATCATCTTGTGGAGTTGGTATCAATTTTAATGCATCTGCTATTTCAATTCCAATGTAGCTTAAAGCTTTTGATCTATCTTCTATTCTTTCCATATCTATTTCTATATGTAAGTTTGATTCTAGATTAACAATTCTTGCATTTATTAGTTTTACTGCATCTTGATAATTTTGTGATTTTGTTGATTTTGTTCTACCTATTAAACTTAATGTATCAATTATATCTTCTGGAAAATCTCTTGAAACACTTTTTACAGCTTCTTTCCAGTTTTCTTCTTTATTTTGTACTATTTCTAATGTTTCCCTTAATTTATTAGCTAGTGCAATATTTTTTTCTCTTTGACGAATTAATTCTTCTATTTTTTTTGTGTTTTCTTCAAATTGATTTGTTGCATATTCAACTAACTCGTAAGCAGCTTTATATACTGCTTTAGGAAAGTTTTTCTTTTTTGGATACTCAATTAAATAGGTTTTTATAGATTCTATTAAATCCTTGAAAAAAGCATCTTCTTCTAATTGTACAATTTGCTTTTTGCTGTTAGGATTTATTAGTTTTTGTACTTTATCCATATTTGATAATATTTTTTCTTCCGTGATAACCATTCTCACGTTTACTATGCCAGATCTAGACATCGTAAACTTCCCTCCTTTATCCTATGTTATTTTTCCTACGCGTTACTATTATATACTGAATTATAAAAAACCACAATAGGACTTCATCTTTTTTCTTTTTTCTTTTCTATAACGATTTTATTACAACATTTTTGCAAAGTCAAGGATATTTTGTAATAAAATGTATTTTTTTGTGTATATTAGTCAATCATATGTCACACTTTATTTAAAAATATATACTTTGGAATACCAAAAGCTTTGACTGCATTTTTACTTTACACTAAATATTCCGCTAATTTC
>OLWN01000035.1_pt1 | contig 125499 bp, 117 predicted proteins | sample 1644151 | NCBI WGS metagenome assembly OLWN01 (sample SAMEA103958121, study PRJEB25191) | human gut metagenome
GAGGCGTCCGCCCCTACGCCAGCCTCGGAAACCCTACACAAAATAGGAAAACAATGGTTTTTGACAGACTGCAGCGCCCGGCTCTTTTCCAGAGCCGGGCGCCAGTATTCAGACTAGAAGCACCAGATGGTACACTGCAAACGCAGCCAGCCATGCGATGCAGCACTGGGAAAGCGCAATGAGCGCTGCGCGCAGCGCAGAGCCCGTCTCGCGCCGGATGGCGGCAATAGCCGCCACACACGGGGTATACAAGAGCGTGAAGACCAGAAAACTCAGCGCGGCTTTTGCAGTAAAGAGCGTCGAGATGGCGGCGGTACCCAGCAGAATCTGAAGTGTGCTGACGACGGATTCCTTCGCAATAAAGCCGGTGATCAGCGCTGTCGCACAGCGCCAGTCTGCGAAGCCCAGCGGCGCGAAGACAGGCGCGAGCCAGCGGCCGACCATGGCGAGCAGGCTCTGCTCACTGCTGTCTACAACATTCAGCCGCGCGTCGAAGCTTTGCAGGAACCAGATGACGATGGTTGCAAGGAAAATGACTGTGAAGGCACGCTCGATAAAATCCTTTGCCTTGTCCCAGAGCAGAAGTGCAACGCTCTTGAGGCTTGGCAGCCGGTAATTCGGCAGTTCCATTACAAATGGAACCGGCCGGCCGCGGAAGGCAGACTTGAGCACCAGCGCGGAGAGAATGCCGAACAGGATGCCGAGCACATACAGCCCGATCATTACAAGCGCGGCATACTTCGGAAAGAACGCTGCCGAGAAAAATGCGTAGATCGGAATTTTTGCAGAGCAACTCATAAAGGGCGTGAGCAGGATGGTCATGGTGCGGTCGCGCTCCGACGGGAGCGTCCGTGCCGCCATGACTGCCGGGACCGTGCAGCCGAAACCGATAAGCATTGGCACGATAGATTTGCCGGACAGGCCGATGCGCCGCAGAAGCTTGTCCATGACGAACGCCACACGCGCCATATAGCCGGTGTCTTCCAGAATAGACAGGAAGAAAAACAGCGTGACAATGATAGGCAGGAAGCTTAAAACCGAGCCGACGCCCTGAAAAATGCCGTCGATCACAAGGCTCTGCACGACGGGGTTCAGGTGATAGGCCGTCAGCGCCCGATCGACCACGACGGTTAGCGCATCAATGCCGGAAGCCAGCAGATCGCTCAGTCCCTGGCCGATCACATGAAATGTCAGATAGAAAATCAGCAGCATCACGCCGATAAAAATCGGGATCGCGGTATATTTTCCGGTCAGAATTTTGTCGGCACTGACCGAACGCAGACGCTCCTTGCTCTCATGCGGCTTGACGACGCAGGATTTGACAAGCGCTTCAATGAACGTATAGCGCATATCCGCGATGGCTGCGTTGCGGTCAAGGCCGCGTTCGAGTTCCATTTGGACGATGGAATGCTCGATCAGTTCCTTTTCGTTCTGGTCAAGGTGCAGCTGATTCAGAACAGCCTCGTCGCCGTCAATGACCCACGTCGCCGCGAAGCGGACGGAAAGCCCCGCACGCTGCGCGTGATCTTCAATCTGGTGGCAGACGGCGTGAATGCAGCGGTGGACAGGGCCGGGCGCGCAGAAATCGACGACGGCGGGCAGGCGTTTGTCCTCCGCCGTGTGCACGGCCGTCTCGATCAGTGCCTCCACGCCGTCGCCGGAGGCTGCACAGATTGGAATGACCGGCACGCCCAGCTGCTGCGAAAGCTTGTCCGTGTCGATGCTGCCGCCGTTGCCGGTCAACTCGTCCATCATATTGAGCGCCAGCACCGTCGGCACGCGCAGCGTCAATAATTGGAGCGTCAGATAGAGATTGCGCTCTAAATTGGTCGCGTCAACGATGTTGATGATGCCGTCCGGCTTGTTTTTCAGAATAAAATCGCGTGTGACGATCTCCTCTGCCGTGTACGGGCGGAGCGAGTAGATGCCTGGCAGATCGACGACGGTGCAGTCCTTCTGTCCGCGCACAGGGCCGGATTTCTGATCGACTGTCACGCCGGGGAAATTGCCGACATGCTGGTTTGAACCGGTCAGTTGGTTAAAAAGCGTCGTTTTGCCGCAGTTCTGGTTGCCAGCCAGTGCGAAGATCATCTTGCGTCCTCCTCAATGGTGATGCTGTGCGCGTCCTCCTTGCGCAGCGTGAGCGTATAGCCGCGCAGAAACAACTCCATGGGGTCGCCCATGGGCGCGATCTTGCTGACATGCACGCGCGTATGCGGAATGAGGCCCATATCGAGCAGCCTGCACCGGAGGACCCCTTCGCCGCCGACTGCTGTAATCACGCCGGAATGTCCGACGGAAAGTTCGTCAAGCGTCATAAATCGCATTCCTTTCTCCATTACATTCTGAATGTTAGGATAATCTAACTTTCAAGAAAATGCAAGAAAAACCGTTCGGATGCGACAAAAATTTTTCTGTCCGCGCAGTTTACAAAATCGTCACGCCCTCGGCCGCCCGGTATGCTATGATATACTACAGATATAAGGAGGCCGACGCATGAATATTCTCTTTTTCCTGACGCCGAAGGCGATGTGCGCCTATATAGAGTCCGACGACACGCTGCGGCAGGCGATGGAACGGATGGAGCATTCCGGCTATGCGGCACTGCCCGTACTGGACAAGAGCGGGAAATACTGCGGCGTTGTTACAGAGGGCGACCTGCTCTGGACGCTCAAGCGCCTGTGCGTGATGGACCTGCGCCAGACCGAGGAGCATTTTATCTCTGAGATCGAGCACCGCCGCACCGTGCAGCCCGTGCGGGTAGACACGCGCGTGGAGGATCTTCTCTCCGTCGCCGCTGAGCAGAACTTTGTCCCCGTGATCGACGACAAAGGTGATTTTATCGGCATCGTCACCCGCAGCCGCATTCTCCGGTATTACTTACAGACGAATTTCCTGCACGAATAATTTTCCTTCGCTGGTTTAATCCTCCGGTTTTTGGCACATACTTAGCCTCGGAGGTGCAAAATCATGCAAACAAACGAAAATCATCCGAACCGGAAGCGGATCCGGAATTTTTTCCGTGAAAAGGGCTACTACATTGTTCTGGCGCTGTGCGTATGCGCGGTAGGCGTTTCGGGCTGGCTGTTCGTGTCTGGTGCCATCGCCGAAAAGAAAGCGCTGCGGCAGGAGACGATGTCCATTGCCACCAGCGCGGAGGATCCGGCCAAAAATCCGTCCGCCGAGCAGAAGCCGGCCCCGACCGCCACTGCGGACGAGGAAACGGCTCCGGCTGCTGCCATGACAGACGAATCTGTGCGCGAGGCGGCAAAAAACGTGCGCGTCTGGCCAGTCTCCGGCGGCACACAGGCCGCTTACAGTGTCGATGCGCTGCAGTATAACGCCACGACACAGGACTGGCGGACGCACGCGGGTGTCGATCTGGCTGCGTCGGTCGGAACGCCGGTCAAGGCCGCAGGCGCTGGTATCGTGACAGCGGTCTATGACGACGAATTTCTCGGCACGACCGTCGTCATCAACCACCCGGACGGACATGTCTCGCAGTATTCCAATCTTGCCGTCATGCCGTCCGTCTCAGCCGGTGACAGCGTAGAGGCCGGGCAAACTATCGGTGCCGTCGGCGAAACGGCGCTGCTCGAGATTGCGGACGAACCGCATCTGCACTTTGCCGTCTATGCCAACGGCGACACCATCGACCCGGCAGAATTCATCCGATAAACACAGCAAGCGCCGCAGCAGCCGCTGCGGCGCATTTCTTTGCAACAGATTTTGCGTTTCTGCGACTATATAGGTGAGACGTCTCAAAGGAACAATATGAGTAACCGATGATTCAATCGGCAAGAGGCGATTGATTCATCGGTTACAAGACAGGAGGGATGGATACGGATGACAAGACCATTCTGCGGCGGCTGAAGCGGGGTGACGCGGCAGCACTGGAGGCTGCCGTGCGGCAGTACAGCGGATATGTAACAGCTGTGATCGGCAATCAGCTTGGCCCGTGCGCTGCCGCAGAAGACATTGAAGAACTGGCCTCCGATGTGTTTGTCGCGCTGTGGCGCGCACCGCAGCCGCTTCGGACGGAGCATCTGCGCGGCTGGCTGGGCAAGGTCGCGCGCAACCAGGCGATCAGCTTTTTGCGGCGGCAGCATTTACAACTCGTCCGGGACGAGGACTGTATCCTCATCGATGACCGCGACGCGCAGAAGCTACTGGAGGCGAAGGAGCGCAGCGCGCTTTTAAACGCGGCGCTGGCCGCGCTCACGTCGGAGGACCGCGAAATTTTTCTGCGCCGGTATTACTACAACCAGACCGCCGGACAGATCGCGGAAGCACTGCATATGAACCCCAGCACGGTCCGCAGCCGACTTTTGCGCGGGCGGCAGTCGCTGAGGACGGAATTACAGAAAGGAGACGTGCAGATTGAAGATCTCTGTGCAGAGTCTGTTTGAGGATTATGAGGAAAACGCCGTTTCGCTGAACCGGGACGCGGACGCGGAGCGGATTCTGGAAAAAACGCGGGCCAAGCTGCCGGGGGTGAAGCGGAAGCGCCCGCTCGGCCTTGTGCTGGTCGCAGCAGCGGCGGCCGTCGCCGTTTTGTGCGGCGCGGCGGCGATCGTACATTACGCGACTGTCGGGGACGGCACGGGAAGCTATGTCCTGCCGGACGCGCTCCGCTACGATGTGGAACACGCAACGACAATCCTGACGGATATCCCGTTTGAGTGGAACAACCCCATCAGCTTCGACACCGAAGGCCGGACGGACGGAAAGATCTGCGGCATGCGGCTCGGTTGGCTGCCGGAGGGCTGGGGCACCGGCGGCACCGCGACGGCCTATGACAGCGTCACCGCGCAGGATCCCGCGCAGGCCGAACTGCTGACGCAGGAGGAGCGGGATCTGGTGGAGTATACCTATAACTTCTATACCGTGCAGGGCGAGCGGAAGGACTACAGCGTGCAGTGTATGTCCGCCGACGAAGTCGCCGGGTGCGACTTCCTCTGCGGCGGCTCACGGACAGAGATCACGAAGCAGGGAACCATCGGCCCCTACGACGCATCGTGGGTCGAGACACACTGGAAGAACTCGAATCAGGACGCCGGAGAGCCGGAGGAGCAGTCCATGCAGCTGCTTCTGCTGTATGACCGGGAGAAACTCTGCGTCGTCGTCATCAGCGCCGACTGGGACGATGCGGAACGGATCGCGGAACATCTGGAGATCGTGGAGACGTCTGTTGACGCCCCGCAGCCCGATCTGACAAACGGAAGGGGCTTCCGTTGGATCGGCGGTGTTGGATAGCCGGAAACGGCTTCGACGGAACGAGGCTCCGCGCTAAGCGCGGGGCCTCTTGAGCCTGTTTCCTTCTTTCCAAAGCGCAAACGCTTCGCTGGTTTGCGCTTTGGGGTCTAGACCTCGACAGAACGAGTTATTATCCCAACAGCTCTTTTGCGTTCCAGTATGCGATTTTTTTCGCTTCTTCTTCCGTGAAGTCCATTTGATTCAGAATGTGGAAATAGGCGGCATAGATTTCCGTGGGCTGCAAATGCCGGTTGTCGGGATAATCTGTTGCAAACAGAAGCCGGTTCGGACCGAATTTCCGCAGGAGATCGTTGGTTCCTGCGATGCCGTATGTGCGGACGTAAGCGGGAAGAATTGCAGAAACATCCACATAGCAGGCAAGCGGGAGCAGCTGTTCCCATTGGAACGCGCCCATATGCGAGACGATCAATTTCAAATCGGGATAGCGTTCCACTATCTTCACAACGCGCCTTACCGCAGACAGATCATCATCTGCATTTGGATAGGAATGAACGGCCACGGGGATGCGGCGTTCCTGCGCAAATGCGAAGACAGCGCGGTTGTAATCAGAATCAAGCGCCAGAGCGGAATTGTTCGGGTGAAGCTTGATGCCGTCCAGCGCGTGATCGGCAAGGGCGCGGCAAAGCGCATCAACTGATTCAACGGAAGAATTTCGGGGATCAATATCCGCAAACGCATAAAATCTGCCCGGACAGCACCGCTTCATCTCGAAAAGGTTCCGGTGTACCGCATCGACGCTGAACGCCATCGACATCAAAAACGGATCGTTGAAGGGCATGATGACCGCTCGTTCGATGTTGTTTTCGCGCATGATCTGCGCATATTGATGCAGGTCTGCAAATCTCCACACATCGTCAGAATCTGGATTGGCGGCATGTACCGCGTCCGGCAGGATATGAATATGGGCGTCGATCTTTTTCAGCGTTTGCCAGTCTGTAACAGTCGTAGCAATCCCTCCCGCGTTCCGATATGCCGGTTCTCAGCCTTCTTTGGATAGATACTCCTCGAGAATGTCTGCCGCGCAGTAGACCATTTCCGGACACGGACGTTTTTTGTAATAGCCGTCGGTGCGCGGCTCAGGCGGCTGGGGTTTGAAATCCGGGTCGAGGCCCAGCAGCTGACGGCAGATGAGTGAGCCGTTGCGCGCCTCGAATTCTCCTGCAAGCTGCCGCAGCGTTTCATAGCTTTTTGCCTTCGCCGCCCGGTCGGTCGGGTCTGCCGGGCCGCAGAGCAGGCCGTAGGCCATGAACATCCCATTGACTGCGCCGCAGACATTGCGCATGCCTGCCATCCCGCCGCCAAAGCCGGAGGCGATCTTCAATGCGGTATCTCTGTCCATCTTCTCTTCCGCGAAGGCCAGAAAGACGGCCTGCGCGCAGTTGCAGCCCTCCAGAAAAAGTTCTCTTGCACGTTCTGCTTTTGTCATGTGTATTCCTCCTGCGGCTCAAACCGCTTTTCAAGTCTGAATTTCTTCCCGCCGCACCGGCGGCAACGGATGCCGCCGCGCTGTTCCTCCAGTGCCTGCACGACCGTCCCGCGCCGCAGATAGCGCGACTGCGTCCCGCAGCCGAGGCACGTCACGACATACACGCCGCGCACGGCCTCAATGCGTTTCCGGTTTTCAACTGCTGCATTGCAGTTGGGCGCAAGCCGCTCCGGCGGGCAGCCGATTTTCCGGCAGACCGCTTTCCACGCCTCGTCGTGCCCGTGCCGTTTGCCTGTGAGCAGAGCCACGGCGGCGTGGGCGTACTCATGCCGGGCCGTGTCCCAGAAGACCTGATCCTCCTGCCGCAGAAAGTCCGCGAGGCGGATCTCCTGCGGTTTGTTTTTGACGAACGTACACACGCCGTACTGCCGCGTCATGCGTTTGGAAAAGGACACGGCCACGCGGCCCGTGTCGATTCTGAGCAGTCTGTCCAGCCGCCGGTATTCCGCCTGTACCTGCGAAAGCGTCCACATGCGTATCTCCTCCGTTTCTGCGTCCATGATAGCACAGCGGGCATTGTTTTTCCATCTTTCCTTTTGGTACTAAAACCGGTATACTGATAGCAGAACGAAAAAGGCGGTTTTCCTATGTTTTCACGGATGTATCTCGAGATTACGACCTGCTGCAATCTTTCGTGCAGCTTCTGCCCCGGCACGAAGCGGCCTGCCGCGTTTTTATCGCCGGAAAACTTCCACACGCTGGCCGCAAAACTTCGGCCCTATGGGGAGCATCTGTACCTGCATGTGATGGGCGAACCGCTGCTGCACCCGCAGCTGCCGCAGCTGCTGGAGATTTGCCGGGAACTCGGCTTCCGCGCGACGCTCACAACGAACGGGACGCTGCTGCCGAAAAAGCAGGAAGCGCTGCTTGCTGCGCCCGCGCTGCGCAAGGTTTCTGTCAGCCTGCACAGCTTTGAGGCGAATGAGGCAGGAGATTTCTCTGTGTATCTGACAGGCTGCACGGCGTTTGCCCATGCGGCGCAAAAGGCAGGTGTTCTGGCGGATTTCCGCCTCTGGAATCTCGACGGCGCACAGACAAAGGGGCTGCACGACCGGAATGCAGAAATTCTGGAGCGGCTGCATGCGGCGTTTCCTGGTGTATGGAAGAAAAACACATGGGGCTGGCGGCTGGAAAACGGCGTATTCGTGAGTTTTGGCGAGCGCTTTGACTGGCCGGACGAACAGGCAGAGGAGCGCGGGAACTCCGGCTACTGCCGTGCGCTGTTTGATCAGATCGCCGTTTTGTCAGACGGCACGGTTGTGCCGTGCTGCCTCGACCACGAGGGCACGCTTGCGCTGGGAAATCTGTTCCGGCAGGAACTTTCCGACATTCTCGCCTCGCCGCTGGCCCGCGCAATCCGCGAGGGCTTTGAAAAAGGGGAGCGCGCCGCCGCCCTATGCCGCCGCTGCGGCTACGCAGAGCGGTTCGGAAGCAGGTAAAGAAATGCCCGCCCAGAAGGGCGGGCAAGGCAAAATACGAAGCGGGCAGATGCTGCCTGCTTTTTTTATAGATTGAGTGCTTGGTGATGGATTCGATTCCGGGCTGGCCGCGCAGCTTTTTGTCGTGCTCCAGCTGGAGATTATAGTATTTGGCGTCAAAGATGATGAACTGGCAGACTCCGTCGAGATAGACGATGGAAATGAGATCCGGGATCAGCGTAGCCCAAATGAACATATTGTCCGGAATGCGAAGTTCGGTGTAATCATCCGGGCTGCCGTGAAGTTCTCTTACCAGATACTTTTTGATGTCCTCGGACGCTTGAATCGGGTACTCGCTGACTGCATCCTCGCCGCGGTCGAGCAGCTGGAACACATCGCCGAAAACAGCCGAAACATTGGCGCGGTTGAGTTCCTCAATCACAAGCAGGAACGGCTTAGGCGTATCGCTCCGGCTGTTCTGAAGCGCCTTCACATAGATTCGCATGAACGGGCCGGGTACATAGGAATAGGTAATAGCGTCCTTGCCGTCAATGTCCTTGTACGGGACGGGCTTATATGTGCCGACGAAATTCGCATAGGAATAGTCTGGGTGGAATGTAACGCGTTCATACTCGCCGCCGACTGCGAGCAGGGTGTCTTTTTCACGGTTCAGCGTAAAACTCTTTCCCGTGCCGGGCGCGCCGAAGAGAATCCGGTTGCGCGGCAGATCGCTCTGATATCCGGTTTGGAAGGAGATGCCCGTTTGTGCGGCGGCGGAACGAAAGCGCGGGGCGGGCCGCACAGGGGGCGGCGGGAGTTTGCGGATCTGGCCGGGGCGGCGTTATCCGTTTTGGAAATTCCGTTCGCCCGATTGGAAGCAAGCGGTGCTGAGGACTTGATTTTCGGCATTTTTCCCGGTATACTGCGGATGTAATGATTAAGCAAATGTTTAATTCAAAAATTCAATCGGAGGTATGAACCATGAAAAAGACGTATCAGATCGAGGTTGACTGCGCGAACTGCGCAAACCTGATGGAAGAGGCCGCGAAGAAGACCGAGGGCGTTGCGAATGCAACCGTCAATTTCATGACGCAGAAGATGATCGTGGAATTCGCCGAGGGTGCGGATGAGAAGAAGACCATGAAGGCTGTGCTCAAGGCCTGCAAGAAGGTCGAGCCGGACTGCGAGATCGAACTTTAATCCATGGCCGCTGCTCCGGCAGCGCAGAACGGAGTGTTTGCTATGACAAAGAAACAGAAAAAGATGCTCGTGCGCATTCTCATCACTGCTGTGATGCTCATTGCGCTGCACTTCATTCCCATCACCGGGATTCCCCAGCTGCTTGCGTATGTGGCGGCCTATCTGGTCATCGGCTACGATATTCTGCGCAAGGCCGGGAAGGGCATTCTCAATGGCCGTGCGTTTGACGAAAATTTCCTGATGGCGCTGGCTACGCTCGGCGCGTTTTTCCTCGCCATCTGGACGAAGAGCGGAGACTATGTTGAGGGCATCGCCGTTATGCTGTTCTATCAGATCGGCGAACTCTTCCAGAGTTACGCCGTCGGCAAGAGCCGGAAGAATATCTCCGCGCTGATGGATATCCGCCCGGATTATGCGAATATTGAGGCGGATGGCCAGCTGACGCAGGTCGATCCGGATGAGGTTCCGGTCGGCAGCATGATTGTCGTGCAGCCGGGCGAAAAAGTACCGCTCGATGGTGTGATCGTTGAGGGAACTGCCAGTCTCAACACCAGTGCGCTGACCGGCGAAAGCCTGCCGCGCGACGTCAAAGAGGGCGACGAGATCATCAGCGGCTGCATCGATATGTCCGGCGTGCTGAAGATTCGCACGACAAAGGCGTTCGGCGAGTCCACCGTTTCCAGGATCCTTGATCTGGTCGAGAACGCCAGTTCCCGCAAATCGAGATCCGAGGCATTCATCTCCCGCTTCGCCAAGATCTACACGCCTGCCGTGTGTGCGGCGGCGCTGGCGCTGGCTGTGCTGGTTCCGCTTGGCCGGATGCTTGCGGGGCTTGACGCGAATTGGACAGATTGGATTTACCGTGCGCTGTCATTCCTAGTCGTCAGCTGCCCGTGCGCATTGGTCATCAGCATTCCGTTGAGTTTCTTCGCCGGTATCGGCGGGGCCAGCAAGGAGGGCATTCTGATCAAGGGCTCCAACTATCTGGAGGCCCTGTCCGAAGCAAAGATCGTTGTTTTCGACAAGACCGGTACGCTGACGCGCGGCGTGTTTGAGGTCACGGCCGTTCATCACAGCCCGATGGACGAAGCACAGCTGCTCGAATATGCGGCGCTGGCCGAATGCGCGTCCTCGCATCCCATCAGCAAGAGTCTGCAAAAGGCCTACGGAAAGGAAATCGACCGCAGCCGCGTGACAGATATTGAAGAACTCAGCGGTCACGGCATTACCGCCACGGTTGATGGGCATGCGGTTGCTGCAGGCAACAGCAAGCTGATGAATAAGCTGGGCGTGGAGTATCACGATTGCCACAGCACCGGCACGATTATCCACATGGCTGTTGACGGCCAGTACGCGGGGCATATTGTCATTTCCGACGTCGTCAAGCCGCACTCGAAGGAAGCAATCGAGCAGCTCAAGCGCGCGGGTGTCCAGAAGACCGTCATGCTGACGGGCGATGCGAAGCGCGTAGCGGACAGCGTGGCCGCCGAACTCGGCATCGATGAGGTGCGCAGCGAACTTCTGCCGGGCGATAAGGTCGCGGAGGTCGAGAAGCTGCTGGCTGCGAAGAGTAAAAAAGATATGCTGGCCTTCGTTGGCGACGGTATCAACGACGCGCCGGTTCTCACACGGGCAGATATCGGCATTGCGATGGGCGCAATGGGCTCTGACGCTGCGATTGAAGCGGCTGATATCGTCCTCATGGACGACGACCCGCTGCAGATCGCCAAGGCGATCAAGATCTCCCGCAAGTGCATCGGCATTGTCCGGCAGAACATCGTGTTCTCGCTGGTCGTGAAGTTTGGCTGCCTCGCGCTTGTCGCGTTCGGCGTCGCCAACATGTGGGCTGCCATCTTCGCCGATGTCGGCGTGATGGTGCTGGCTGTTCTGAATGCAATCCGGGCCCTGCGGTATAGAAGCTGACTGCGTCTGGCGCGAAAAACCTGATAGAAATGAAAAAGATCCCCCGGAAGGGCTGCGTCTTTGAAGCGCAGGCTTTCCGGGGGATTGCTTTCTAATAAACAGGATATTCTGATTTAAATATAGGATTTAAAAATACGAGAAATGCTAAAATTATGCTAGCTATCGCGTATATAGCCAAAAATCAAGAAAATCATGTTTACACAAAATATTTTTGTGCTATAATTTACGAAATAATCCTATTGAAATACGGCGGCCTGTTCTAATATGATAACAATGAAAATGCTCAACAACATATCGATTTCGCAAGAAATGGTTGTGCATTTTCACAACTGCCTATGCAAAAAATGAATGGAGGAAACACAAATGAAAAAACTCGTATGCCTGCTGCTCGCTGTGCTGCTTGTGCTGGGCGCATGCGCCTGTGCAGCCAAGGATCAGACGACTGCATCTGACACGACCGATCAGCCTGCCGCGCAGGAACCGGCTGACACTGCCGACAATGCAGACGAAACTGCGACTGCCGATGTTGACCCGCTCGGCAAATACGACACCCCGGTTGAAATTACCACAACCATGAATGAAGACAACATCCGCAACGTCGAATCGTCTCAGACCATGGACAGCAACGTCTGGCACGATCTGTTTGCGGAATACGGCATCAATGTCTCCTATAAGTTCAGCGGTTCTGCTTCCGATCTGGAAACGAAGATCAACATGGCGATCGCCACCGATGATCTGCCTGATGTGATGAGTGTCACGGCTACGCAGTTCGCGGATCTGACCGACACGGACATGCTGGCTGATCTCACCGATGTGTTTGAGACCTATGCCTCCGACAAGCTGAAGGCCAAGCTGTATGCCGACGGCGGCGTCATGATGTCCAACGGCTATGTGGACGGCAAACTCTATGCGATCGTTCTGCCGATTGCCTACTATGACTATATTCCGGTCGTCTCCATCCGCTCCGACTGGCTTGAAGAGTGCGGTCTGGAAGCGCCCAAGACGATGGATGATCTGTGGAACATTGCCAAGACCTTTAAGGACAACAATATGGGCGGCACATGCACCATCGGCATCGGCATGACGAAGAACGTCACCGACGTGCTGACCGCTGGTGTCGGCCTGCTGAACGGCTACCATGCCTACAGCAACATCTGGCTGGAAAAGGACGGCAAACTTGTCAACTCCAACATTCAGCCTGAGATGAAGGCTGCGCTCGGCGCACTGGCTGAGAAATACAGCGAAGGCCTCATCGATCCGGAATTCGGTACCAAGGAAAACGCACAGATCGTCGAAGACGTCATGGCTGGCCGCTGCGGTATCGTGGTTTCCAACTTCTGCGCGCCGTTTGACCTTGCCAATGCAGCTGCCGACGGCCAGCAGTGGTCGTTCTACGCAGTCCCGTCCGTGGACGGCGAGCCTGTTCTTGCGCAGGAATCCGCTAACTTCACCGGCGGCGTTGTCGTCAGCGCCAAGTGTGAGCATCCCGAGGCTGTGATCAAGCTGTTCAACCTCTTTGCTGAGTATGAATTCGATGAGAAGACCGGCAACAATGCCGCAGGTCTGCGCAACTTTGCGTATCCGTTCGTCGTGGATGACATCAATGCCAACTATAAGATCCATAACGAGTATCTCCAGTTCCTCGAGACCGGCAAGACGCCCGAAACTGTGACGGCTGGCTATGACTCCACGGTGGAAGCCTGCGAGAAGTACAACAAAGACGGCAATATGGAAGGCTGGTCGATGTACGCAATCTTCGGGCCGGACAGCACCGAAGCGCTCGTCAATGCGGCTGTGGAAGCGAACGGCTATCTCGTCAGCGCTTATACCGGCAGTTCGACAGAGAGCATGCTGAACTATGACTCCACGCTCAAGACGCTTACGGAGCAGTTCATAACCGACGTCATCCGCGGCGTGAAGACGGTTGACGATTTCGACGACTATGTTGCCAGCTGGAAGGCAAACGGCGGTGACAAGATCACCGAAGAAGTCAACGCATGGTATACTGCGCAATAACAGCGTTCTCGCCTGACAGATAACGGAATCGACAGGGAGATGGAGCATATGCTCCATTTCCCTGTCAGCAATTACACGACGGAAAGGACAAAGCGATGAAAAAAGCAACGCCAACCAGATTGCCGGACAGGAAAAAAACGGGCCGTCTGCACCAGGAACTTCCGCTGCACCTGATGCTCCTGCCGGGGCTGGTGATCATTCTTATCTATAATTACGCGCCGATGTTCGGCCTGCTGATGGCGTTTGAAAACTACAAACCGACCAAGGGCATTTTTGGCTCTGCATGGGTGGGCTTGGAGAACTTTAGACGCTTTTTTGCCTACCCGGACGCGCTGCGGGTGATCTACAATACGGTTTTCATCGCGGTTTTTAAGCTGGTTCTCGGCATTCTGGTGCCGGTTCTGTTTGCACTGCTGGTCAATGAGATCAAAAACAAGATTTTCTCCGGCTATGTGCAGCTTGTCACCTGCCTGCCGTATTTTCTGTCGTGGGTCATTCTGGGCGGTATTTTCACGAACATCCTTTCGCCGTCAAACGGCCTTGTTAATGAGATCATACGGTTCTTCGGGGGAGAACCGGTGTATTTCCTCGGCGAAAACAGCACGTTCCCGTGGACGCTGATCATTACGGATACATGGAAAAACTTCGGCTATAGTTCGATCATCTATCTCGCTGCCATGAGTAGCATCGACCCGGCGCTCTACGAGGCCGCGGAGATTGACGGCGCCGGCAAGATCAAGCAAATCCTGCATGTGACGCTGCCGGGCATTCTGCCGATGGTATTTGTCATGACTGTGCTGTCGCTCGGCAATGTGCTTAACGCCGGCTTTGACCAGGTCTTCAATCTCTATAGCCCGCAGGTCTATCAGTCCGGCGACATTCTCGATACCTTCATCTACCGTCTCGGCATCGACAACGCGCAATACAGCATCTCCACGGCTGTCGGACTCATGAAATCCGTGATTTCGCTTGTGCTGATCGCGCTGGGCTACAAGCTGGCGGAAAAATACGGCGATTACCGTGTGTTCTGAGGTGACTGGAATGAAAAACAAGAAAAAGCATCACATCAATACGTTCGCGGCCGTCGATGGCGTGCTGCTGTTTGTGCTCTCGCTCATCTGTCTGCTGCCGATCATCAACGTTCTGGCCATTTCCTTTTCCTCGCGCGCCGCTGCCGATGCCGGACGCGTTGCGCTGTGGCCGGTTGAGTTTACGACGGCCGCCTATCGATATGTGCTGGACGACCAGCAGTTCCTCAAATCCCTTTCCGTCAGCGTGATGCGCGTTTTGACCGGTCCGGCGCTCAATCTGCTGCTGTGCATTCTGTGCGCCTATCCGCTGTCGAAGTCCGATAACCGCTTCCGCGCAAGAAAGGTCTATGTCTGGATTTTTCTGTTCTGCACGCTCTTTAACGGCGGGATTATCCCGACCTATATGGTCGTCAGCAAAACCGGACTTATCAACTCCTTCTGGTCGATGATCATTCCCGGTGCTGTGCCTGTGATGTACGTCATTATGATGATGAACTTCTTCCGCAGTCTGCCGCCCGAACTGGAGGAGGCCGCGCTGATCGACGGCGCCAATCAGTGGCAGATCTGCTGGCAGGTCATTGTTCCACTGTCCAAGGCCTCTATTGCGACGATCACGCTGTTCTGCATCGTCAATCACTGGAACTCGTGGTTTGACGGCATGCTGTATTTCAATACCAGCATGGGTCAGCCGCTGGCGACCTATCTGCACAATCTGGTGGTCAACAGCAGTCTGGATGTTATGAAGACCGGCGATGTGGAAACCATCAAAACGCTCTCTGAAATCTCGACCCAGACGACAAAGGCGGCGCAGATCTTCCTTGCCATGCTGCCGATTCTGATCGTGTATCCCTATATGCGGCGGTATTTTTCCAAGGGTATCGTGATGGGGAGCGTAAAGGGCTGAGGCATGTGCAGTTGCTTGAAGGAGAATTTTATGGATGCGCCGCAGTATAAATCAATCGAGTACCAGTTCCGCGATCAGCGCCTCTATGAGGATTACTATGCGCTTTTTTCAATCGGATGGGAATACTGGGCCTCGCCGGAGGTCTACTACCGGGATTGCTGGACCTCTGCATATAAGCAGTGTGTATTCCAGTATACCGTATCCGGTGTGGGAACGCTGGTCTACAACAAGAAGGCCTATGCGATCAAGCCGGGACAGGCATTCCTGATCGAACGGCCCGGACAATACCAGTATTACCGCTCCCCAAATGCGAAACACTGGGAACTGAAATTTATTACGCTTAATATATCCTGCCTGAAAATCTGGAGCGATCTGGCGGAACGGTTTGGCCGTGTTTTTGACCTTCCTGCGGATTCGGCTGTCATGCGGTGCTGGGATGAGATCTATCGTGCGGCGTTAAACAACGAGATGGGCAGCTTCTATACGGCTTCCGGATATGCGTATCAGTTTATGATGCAGCTGTATAACACGCTGATCGAACAGACGAAAACGCAGAGTATGTCGGATGTGGTGCAAAGATGTATGGCGCTGATTCAGACAGAGTATAAAAACGAATTGGATCTGGCCTATTTGTCAAAGGCCTGCAATGTGTCTATCCCGTATTTATCCAAGCGCTTTCAGGAAGCCCTGCATATTTCCCCAATCCAATATCTGAATCAGCACCGGATCGAGGTGGCAAGTTCGCTACTTTTAAGGAGCCGGAACCGGATTGAAGAGATCGCGCACGAGGTTGGATTTTCGGATGCAAATTATTTTGCGCGGGTTTTCAAAAAAACAATGGGATGCACACCCAGAGACTACCGGCTGCAGGAGGTCCGGCGCGGTGTTGAGGATCACACGCTTCAGGTGCAGGTATCTCCGGAGGGGATTATCGGCTGAGCGGCAGAGAGGAAAAGAATGAACAACTATCAACTATCGTCCGTACATGAGACAAATCTGACGAATCAAAACGGCGTTTACCAGGACAGTCTGCTCACATACGCCGCAGACCGGAGCGGCCGTTTCTGGGCGCTCCTCGGCCATACAAATTTAGGCGGCATCAGCGTGTGGAGCGGCAGTTCGCTTTTGGACTTGAAGAAAGAATATGATGCGCAATATTGCTTTGCCTTGGGGGAGGCTGGGCAGGCGTTTTCCGGTATTCCGTATCCGGACGGGCCATTGTCCCGCGGACAGATCTGGCCGTGCGGACTGTGGATCAACAAGGAAACAAACCGGTTTTACTGCCTGATTCACAATGAGACAGGCTGGGGCGCGGGGAAAACCTCTTATACCGCGAGAGCGCAGGAGGAGGGCGAACCGGACTTCCGGCACATCGGAATGATGACATCCGACGACTGCGGGAGAACATGGCGGTTTTTCGGCTGGATTCTGACCGCGCAGGAGCCCTGCTGGACAAGCAGATTTTCGCCCGGAATGAATCAGCCGGGACAGACCGGAGATGAGATCTGCCTCGGCTGCGGGGATTTTTCCGTTTTTCCGAACCCGCATGACGGCTATCTGTATTTGTTCTATACAAAGCATTTTACGAATCTTGAGCGGTCGGAGGCGGTGGCAGATGCGGTTTATCTTGCCCGCTGCCGGCTGGATGAACTGGAAGATGTGACGGCGTGGAGAAAGTACACGGGAAACGGCTTTACAGAGCCGGGAAATTGCGGACGGGATGTTCCGGTTTTGACCGGCGGCGCAATTCCGTCTGTCTGTAAAGATCCGGCACACGACCGGTTTGTCATGTCAACCTACAACCGGGATGCGTGGCAGAACGGGCTGTGTACCTGCCAACTCAGCTTCAGCGAAGATCTGCTGCACTGGACAAAACCGGAGCATATTGCAGTCAAACGGGCGGATGTCTCCAATCCGTATCTGACGCTGTACCCGGAGGGAACGTCGTTCCGGGTGTTTATGAGCGCAAACGGCACGGATATTCGCTGGTACACCCTGACGCTGAACGAGGGGTAAACAATACATATTTAATATTAGATTGGGTAAATATGAATACTTTTTTTCAAAAAGCAGTACCAATATGGGCCAAGGGCCGGGCAGATGAGATGAACTGCGAACTGGCGTTCCGAGCGATCATAGCCGGCCAAGACGCCAGTTTGCATCTTGCGGCATCCAGCATTTATCGTGTCTGGGTAAATGGAAAATTTGTCTGTGCGGGACCTGCGCGGGCGGCGCACGGCTTTTACCGCGTTGACGAGATCGATCTGACGCCGCAGCTGTGCGCCGGACAGAATACGGTCGTGATCGAGGTAACGGCCTTTAACGTCAACAGTTATGATACGCTGGATCAGCCGGGATTTTTGACAGCGGAAATTCTGCAAAACCACGCAGTGACAGCGGCAACAGGGGACGGCTCTTTCGGCGTGTATGATCTGCACCAGAGAATCCAGCGCGTCCAGCGCTACAGTTTCCAGCGTGCATTTGCCGAAGCATACCGGCTTCGCGCCTGCAAGCAGGCCTTTTATCTTGGCAGCGACGGCGGCGCAGAGCGGTTGGAATCGGAGACGCAGGCAGAAAAGCGGTATTTGCGCCGGGAAACGCCTATGCCGCAATTTGAGCCGCTGCAGGTACAGCGCATCGTCCAGACCGGCAGCGTTTCCTTTGACGTGCCATGCGGCGCGCTGCGGAAAGACCGCGCCTATACGCAGATCGGCCCCATGCTCAAGGGATATCCGGCGGATACGCTGGAAGAGCACCTGTCCGACGAAGCACAGACATTTGCATGGAAGCCGTCCTGCCATGCGGCGGAGGATACGGCCCAGATCACGCTGGAAAACAGCTATGCGACTTGCCGGTTTCCTTATAACGCAACCGGATTTTTGTGCATGACGGTGGAATGCGCGCAGGCATGTACGGTTTATCTGCTGTTTGATGAGATTCTGACCGACGGAGACGTGGATTTCCTTCGGCTTACAAACTGCAACTGCTTTAAATACGATCTGGACGCCGGAACCCATCGAATCATGACGTTCGCCCCGTATACGATGATGTACCTGAAAATCGCCGCAAAGGGTGCCTGCCGGGTTTCGGAGGTGCGGATGCTCCAATATCAGCACCCGGCGCCGGAATTTCAGATTCGTCTTCCAGAACAGAAGCAGCTTCGGGAAATTGCCGACGCGGCGGTTCGCACATACCGGCAGAATGCGCTGGATTTGTTTATGGACTGCCCCTCCCGCGAGCGGGCCGGATGGCTTTGCGACAGCTTCTTTACCGCGCGCACGGAGCATGCGCTGACCGGCCAATGCACGGTCGAAAAAGCATTTCTGGAGAACTTCCTGCTGGCCGAGCGATTTGCGCATCTCCCGGACGGCATGCTGCCGATGTGCTATCCGGCAGACCACTATGACGGGAACTTTATCCCGAACTGGGCCATGTGGTTTGTGCTGGAATTGGAGGAATATATCAAGCGCAGCGGAGACTGCGCATTTGCGGAGCGTGCCAAATCGCGTGTTTATGGCCTGATTCAATATTTTGCGCCGTTTGAAAACGAATACGGCCTGCTGGAAAAGCTGGAAAAGTGGGTGTTCGTCGAGTGGTCCCGCGCAAATGATCCGGATGTTGTGCAGGATGTCAATTTCCCGACCAATATGCTGTATGCCAGAATGCTGCAGATCGCAGGAAGACTGTACGGCGATTCCGCGCTTCTGGAAAAATCCCAAAAGCTGCAGGAGACGATACGGCAGCGCTCCTTTAATGGCTTGTTCTTTACCGACAATGAACGGCGGACAGCACACGGTCTTGAAAACCCCGGGAATATAACCGAGGTCTGCCAGTATTACGCGTTTTTCATGGGCACTGCGGATAAGCGGACATACCCGGAACTGTGGCAGACGCTTGTGCAGAAGTTTGGGCCGCACCGGGCTGCGGATTGCTGCCCGGATGTTGCGCCGGCAAATGCGTTTATCGGGGATTATCTGCGGCTGGAACTTCTGTATCTGGATGGCCAGACGGAAAAGCTGCTGCAGGATCTGAAAGAATATTTTACGCCGATGGCTGAGAGGACAGGAACCCTGTGGGAGCATGATCAGCCGAGCGCCAGCTGCTGCCATGGGTTTGCGTCCCATGTTTTATACTGGTTGGCGAAGATCTACGGAACGGAGAAGACACAATATGCAGGCGCTTGACTTAAACAATATCACGCTGACAGGGGAACTGGCGTTCCGGTTGGGAAGAAACTATTCCCGGCTGGAGGATCCGATGTATCGCGCGGCAGAGATCTTCCAGGCAGACAAGCAGGGCTGGCCGGGCGACTGGGAGGGCCGGACGATTTTGGCCCTGTGCCTGCACGAGCGAATCTCCGGACGAAAAGCAGCGTTTTTGGACGAAATTCTGGAAGCGCTGGATACGCAGTGGAACGAACGCGGATATTTAAAAGGCATCTGTGCACCGGACGCCATCAATGAACAGCAGCTTTCCGGCCATAATTGGCTTCTCCGAGGCTTGCTGGAACTGTATATCAGCAGGGACGAAGAAAAATACGCAAAATGCGCAAAGCGGATCGTGGAAAATCTCTACCTGCCGTTGTCGGGAAGGTTTCCAACTTATCCGACCGCGCGGGAAAAACGCACGGCAAACGCGGAAGCAGCGGGGCATCTCGGGGACGAGATCATAGACGGCTGGCGGTTGTCCACGGACATTGGCTGTGCGTTTATTTCCATGGATGCGCTGGCGCAGTACGAGACGCTGTTTGCAGATACGCGCGTGCGTGCGCTGTTGTCGGAAATGATCGCGGCATTCCGGCAGATCGACGTGGAAAAAAGTTCCCTGCAGACACATGCGACGCTCTCCGCGCTGCGCGGGATCCTGCGCTTGTGTGAGGCGGAGTCGGATGAGGAACTGCTCGCGTTTGCAAAAGAAGTGTTCGCGCACTATGTGCAGTACGGAATGACCGCAAATTACGCAAATTATAACTGGTTTGGGCGGCCATACTGGACAGAACCCTGTGCGATTGTCGATTCTTATATGGCCTCCATGGCGCTGTTCCGCTTGACACAGCAGAGCGAGTATGCGGTACTGGCAAACAGGATTTATTACAATGCGCTGCTTGCTTCTCAGCGGCCGAACGGCGGCTTCGGTTGTGATTTGTGCAGCGGAACGGAGCAGAGCGGCAGGTTTGTGCAGGCTAATACGGACGTCTATGAAGCGTGGTGGTGCTGCTCCATGCGCGGAGCAGAGGGCCTTTGCAGCGCAGCGGCAAACAGCATTCTGGCGGAAGACGGCCAGATCTGGTTCGTGCATTACCTGCCGGGACATTTCCACACAGAACAGGCGGACATCGATGTAAAGACCAACTATCCGCACGAAAACAGGGTGCAACTTTCCCTGCGCGGTATACGGAGAGAATTGCAGCTGCATCTGTACATCCCGCAGGGGACAAAAGACGTGTCCGTTCAGATCAACGGGCAGCCACAGCGCGTGCAGCTGTCTGACTTCCTGCGTATTTCTGTATGCGAAGATGCAGAACTGGAACTGTCCTTCTCGCTGTCGCCAAGAAGCGTACCGGCAGGCGGATTCTTCACGGCAAAGCGCGCACAAATGACAATGCAGGGCGATCAGATTCTCAGCAAAGATGCGGACAGAAAGCTTGGCTTCCTCGCAGACCGCATTTATACAGAGCGCGACCAGCAATGCAGGGCCGAAATTCTGGATTTGCGGCCATAAGCATACAGAAGGCCTATCCGGATACATCTGAATAGAATCAGCGTGGGCGCCAGCGAAAGCTGGCGCCCATGTGCGTTCTGAATACAGTGGATATGCGCTTCTTAGAGAAGCGTCAGTCTGTCAAAAAACGATTGTTTTCCTATTTTGTGTAGGGTTTCCGAGGCTGGCGTAGGGGCGGACGCCTCTGTCCGCCCGATGAGCAGCCGTGAATTCTCGCAGTACTGCACTGCATAAGCTGATGGAATCCTGCGGTGTGGCTGATCTGCGTATGAGCGATTACGATATTCACCCCGAAGAATTTTCTCAGATGGCGAAAGATGCAAAGGCCACTATGGGTGGATTGTTCTTCTGTGACCGTTTTGAACTGTCTGACGAAGATGTGGTCGCAATTTATGAGAAATCTTACCGCTAGCGAAGTAAATATAATTGTTGAATGTGAAGACTTGAATAATCAGGGATTCTGCCGGCATCATAATGAACGCTTTTTAAATCGCACAGCTTTACACCAGAGCGAGCGTAAGATTCAAAGTCGATCAAGATGTTATCCAAGTAATCATTAATCGAAAGCATTTTACGCACCCCTCTTCGCTATAATCTTTGTTTCAGAAATGCCAAAAGCTGCATTTTCCAAAACGAAAATGCAGCTTGTAATTTGGTGCGGGCATGGGGACTCGAACCCCAACGGATTACTCCACGAGAACCTAAATCTCGCATGTCTACCAATTCCATCATGCCCGCGTATATGAGCGGCAGGGCTTCCTGTCGCTGTTTTGTTGCCCTCTGTTTTTACACGGCGAGGAACCGAGGCGGAGCGTAACGCTTGATCCGCGTTTATAAAAACAGGCGAGCCTGCTTTTACCGAAGAATGTCCGCGGCGAGGATGGCACAAAAACCTTTCACCAAGGAGACATCACCGAAATCCATCGTGTCTGCCAATTCCACCACGGGCGCAGATAGGAGCGGCAGGGAAATCTGTCGCTATTTTGTTGTCCCCTGATTTTGACTCGGTGAGGAAACCGAGGCGGAGCGTAACGCTTGATCCGCAGGTATAAAAACAGGCGAGCCTGCTTTTACCGAAGAAATCCACGGCAGGAGATGGCGCAAAAACATTTCAGCAAGGTGACATCACCGAAATCCCGCATGTCTACCAATTCCATCATGCCCGCGGATATGGAGTACGGCAGTCAGAATTGCTCTGACTACCGTATATTCTATCATATCTGCTTTTCGCTTGTCAATCGTGCAGATCGCGGCTGGCAGAGTAGGCGGCGCGCAGGGATTGTTCGTATTGACTGTCGTTGACGAGCATGAGGGTGCAAGCTCCGCATTTTTGCAGCAGGTGGACTGGCGCGCCGCTCTTTTCGACTGCGCGGAGCAGTTCCGGCACGGTGGCGGTCGAACGGCAGAGCGCGGCCAGAATGCTCAGGTTTTCGCGCAGCGTGCATGATTGCGGGAGCAGCGCCTGCGCGGCCTGCTCCTGCAGACGGTGCAGGCGTTCGGAGCCGGACTTCATCGGTAAAAGCACCGTGAGTTCGCCGCACACGCTCTGCATGGAAAACGGCGAAAGCTGCGCCTGCGTCAAAATGGCGGCCAGCTTTGCTTCTGCGTCCGGCTCCTGCGGGCAGGTCAGGCGCAGCATGGCAAGCTGGCGCCGGCCTGCAAAGCAGATCTGGCCTTCACCCGGCTCCATCTGCGGACGGACGAGTGTGCCGGGGTTCTCCGGATCATGCGTATTGCAGATGCGCAGCGGGATTTGCGCCTGCCGGACCGGTGCGACTGCGTCCTCGTGTAGAATCTGCATGCCGACGCGTGAAAGCGTCTGTAATTCCTCATAGCGCAGCTGGCCGACCGGCGCGGGATTCTGAATCAGCCGGGGGTCTGCCGCGAGCACACCTGTCACATCTGTCCAGTTTTCGTACAGATCCGCGTGCAGCGCGGCTGCGGCCAGCGCACCTGTTACGTCGGAGCCGCCGCGCGGGAGTGTATGGATCTTGCCGTCAGGCAGCGCACCGTAAAACCCCGGCGTGACGATCTTCCGCCCGTCGGCAAGCGAGCCGAGCGCAGCATAGGACGCAGCCTGCCGGATACGGCCTGCGGCATCAAACAGCAGCCAGTCTTTTGCGTCAACAAATTCAAAGCCAAGCAGATCAGCCATCAGCCGCGCGGACAGATATTCGCCCCGAGAGGCGATCCAGTCGCGTGGTGTATCGCGGCGCATGGCGGCGTAGATTGCATCGAGTTCTGCTTCAATGGGCAGCGTCAGACAGCAGCCGTCGCGGATTTCGCGGTAACGGTCAGCAATCCTGCGCCATAAGTCCCAGCAGCTTACGCCGTATTGCAGATGCGCATGGCAAAGATAAAGAAGATCTGTGATCTTGTGGTCAGCGGCATGGCGTTTGCCTGCCGCTGACACGATGACGACACGACGCGCCGGGTCGGCAAGCACGATCTCGCGCACGCGCGAAAAACCTGCGCTGTCGCACAGCGACGAGCCGCCGAATTTTGTGACCTTCAGCATAAACTTCCCTCCTTTCGGGAATGATGGTCCCACGCCATTCTATGCCGTTCTGTCGAATTCTGTCCGGTGGCGGAAGCCGAAAAATTTCAGAAAATACAGGCATTTTCTGCTTTACTTTTCTGCGCCTGTATGATATTCTTAACAAGCAGCGCCATGCGCTGCGACCCGTTTCCCAGTTTCGGGACACCGCCCGCTTTGACGCGGGTCTTCTGCCTGCCCGATACTTGGACTCCGGGAATATTTTGAAAGGTGGAAACACAACTATGATGCGCAAAGAAGAAAAAACTGCCATTATCGAGCAGTACGCGACCCATGCCGGTGATACCGGTTCTCCCGAGGTTCAGATCGCTGTCCTCACTGCCCGGATCAACACCCTGACCGAGCATCTGCGTGAGCACAAGCAGGACAACCATTCCCGCCGCGGCCTTCTGATGATGGTCGGCAAGCGCAGAAGCCTTCTCGACTACCTCGCCAAGAAGGATATCAACCGCTATCGTGCAATCGTTGCAAAGCTCGGCCTGCGTAAGTAAGTCATAGGAAAAGGGCGGTCGGGCGACCGCCCTTTTTTATAAATCCAACTACTATTATACTGCGCGTGGGTTCCATTTAGCAGTTGAAAGTAGCGTTTGATTGCAGACGCCAGTTTCAAGTGCTAAACCTCCCACGCGCGCGAAAAACGAAGGAGGTTCTTTCATGATTACCCACAAGCAGTATCCGAATCATCACATTTTTGAAACCGAGATCGGCGGCCGCACTTTTACGGTCGAGACGGGCAAGGTTGCAGAACTCTGCAACGCAGAGGCGATCTGCCGCTACGGCGATACCGTCGTACTCGTCACCGCCGTTGCGTCCCCGCTGCCGAAGGCCGGCATCGACTATTTCCCGCTGACCATTGAGGTTGAAGAGCGCATGTACGCCGTCGGCCGCATCCCCGGCTCCTTCAACCGCCGCGAGGGCAAGCCCTCTGACCGCGGTGTGCTCATCTCCCGCCTGATTGACCGCCCGATGCGCCCGCTGTTTGACGAGGAACTCCGCAATGACGTCGTTCTGACCAATACGATTCTCGCGCAGGACTATGATAACCCTGTTGAGATCGTCGCCTCCATCGGCTCTTCTCTCGTCATCGCGTATTCCGACATTCCCTGGAACGGCCCGACTGCGACCACCAATGTCTGCTATCTGGACGGCAAGTATATCGTCAACCCCTCGCAGGACGAGCGCAACGCCTGCCAGTGCTTCGTGACCATTGCTTCGACCCACGAGAAGGTCGTCATGATCGAGACGGAAGCGAACGAGGTCAAGGAAGACATCCTCATGGAGTGCATCAAGCTGGCCCATGAGACGAACGTGAAGGTCGTGGAATTCATCAACACCATCGTTGATGCCATCGGCAAGCCGAAGTTTACGTTTGAAAAGGCCGCTGTCAACCATGAAATGCTCGACGATCTGTGCGAGTACGGTCTGGACAAGATCGCCTACGCGCTCGACACCGACGACAAGAACGTCCGTGAGGCCCGTTTGACTGAGGCTGTTGTCGATTTCAAAGAGAAGTTCGGCGAGAAGTATGCAGAAGACTGGGATGTCCAGATCGATGTGTGCCTGTACAAGATGCAGAAGAAGATCGTCAAGAAGTGGCTGCTCGAGGGCAAGCGCGTCGATGGCCGCACGCCGGACGAAATTCGCCCGCTGGCTGCCGAGGTTGGCGTTCTGCCGCGCGTCCACGGTTCTGGCCTGTTCACCCGTGGTCAGACGCAGGTTCTGTCCGTCTGCACGCTGAACACCCTCTCCGCTGCGCAAAAACTCGACACCATCTATGACGAGACCGAGCGCCGCTATATCCACCACTATAATATGCCGCAGTGGTCCACCGGCGAAGCCCGTGCGAGCCGCTCCACCTCCCGCCGCGAGATCGGCCACGGCGCACTGGCGGAAAAGGCTCTGCTGCCTGTGATTCCGTCCGCTGACGAGTTCCCGTATGCTATCCGCGTCGTCTCCGAGGTTGTCTCCTCCAACGGCTCTACGTCTCAGGCTTCCATCTGCGGCTCCACGCTGGCTCTGATGGATGCAGGCGTGCCCATCAAGCGACCTGTCGCCGGTATTTCCTGCGGCCTTATCTCCGACAAGGAGACGGGTACATGGAGAACCTTCACTGACATCCAGGGCGTTGAGGACTTCCACGGCGAGATGGACTTCAAGGTTGCCGGTACGACCGAGGGCGTTACCGCCATCCAGATGGACCTCAAGAATGACGGCCTGACCATGGAGATCATTGCCGACGCGCTCGAGCGCTGCCGCAAGGCCCGCCTGGAGATCCTGAATGAGATCATGATCCCCTGCATCGCCAAACCGCGCGACCATGTCTCCGAATTCGCACCCAAGATGCTCACTATGAAGATCGACGTGGATAAGATCCGCGAGGTCATTGGCAAGGGCGGCTCCATGATCCAGAAGATCGTCGCTGAATCCGGCGCGCAGGTCGATATTGACGACGACGGCACCATCCATATTGCCTCTCCCGACGCCGCCTCCTGCGACGCGGCAAAGAAGATGATCGACGATATCTGCTTCGTGCCCGAGGTCGGCAAGCTGTACTACGGCAAGGTCGTCCGCATCCTGCCCATCGGTGCGTTCGTTGAACTCGCTCCTGGCAAGGACGGCATGATCCACATCTCCAAGCTGGAAAACCGCCGTGTCGAGAAGGTTGAGGACGTGCTCAACATCGGCGACATGACCTGGGTCAAGGTTACTGAGATCGACGAGAAGGGCCGCGTCAACCTCTCCCGCAAGGACGCGCTCAAGGAACTCGCCGCTGCAGCAGATAAGAAGTAATTCCAAATATAAAACCCGCCTTCCCAACAGGGAAGACGGGTTTTTGCTGCTTGCGCGGGGAATTACGGCGCAATCCACTGGCTGTACAGGCTGCGCATCCAGGCGGCGACGTCCATGCCATAGATCTGGTCAAGGTTTGCAGGCGACAGAACCTCTTTCGCCTGCCCAAGGGCAATTCGACGGCCATGGTCCATCAGGAGGGCGTCCGTGCCGAAAGCCCGGGCGAGCGACAGATCATGCACCACGCTCACAACCGCGCGGCCCGGCGTTTGCAGCCACTTGCCAATCAGGGCGAAGATTTGCTTCTGGTAGATGAGATCGAGATGGTTCGTCGGTTCGTCGAGCAGCAGCAGCTTCGGATCCTGCGCCAGAACCTGTGCGAGAAACGTGCGCTGCAGTTCGCCGCCGGAGAGCGTAAGAACCGACTGCTGGCGTTTGTCCTGCATGCCGGTCAGGGTTAGTGCGTGCTCGACATGCTTCGCGTCTTCGGTCTGGCTGCGGCCGAGCAGACCGCCGGAATAGGCAAAACGGCCAAGCCGCACGACTTCCTCGACGGTAAAGCCGTAGCCGACGAAGTGGTTCTGCGACAAGACGCCGATGGCCTGTGCGCGGAGTGCGGACTTCATTTTTTTTACATCCTGTCCTTCAAACAGGACGCTGCCGGTATATGGTGCGCCCTGCGTAATGGCGGAGAGCGCAGTGGATTTTCCGGCCCCGTTCGGGCCGACGATCATGAGCCACTGTCCCTCAGAAACGGAGAAGGAGAGCGAATCGACGATCGTTTTGGTTCCATACCGCACGGAAAGGCGGTTGGTCTCCAGCATCGGCATGTCAATGCTCCTTTCTCGACTGATAGAAGATGACAACGAATACAATCGCGCCCACGAAGCTTGTAACGACGCCGATGGGCAGTTCCAGCGGATTCAGCAGGATGCGCGCGATAAGATCGGCCAGCATCAGAAAGACGGCTCCGCCGAACATCGACGCCGGGAGCAGCCGCTTGTGGTTCGGGCCAACCAGCATGCGCGCCATGTGCGGCGTGACAAGGCCGACAAAGCCGATCGTTCCCCCGACGGACACGCACACGCCGATGAGGACCGAAACCATGATGAGCAGCATAAGCTTGGCCCGCTTCACATCTACGCCGATCTGCCGGGCGTTGTCCTCGCCGACGGCAAAGGCGTTCAGAATCTGTGCATGCAGCAGGATGACCGTGCCGCAGAACAAAAGCGCAAGCGCCAGAACAGCGGCATTCTGATAGGTGCTGCCGCGCAGGGAGCCCATTGTCCAGAACGTGATGCGCTGCACCTTATCGGCGGCAAACGTGATAATGACGCTCATAATGCTGGAGACGAACATGGAGAAGATCACGCCGATCAGGATGATCGTGTTCGTTGAGAGTGAACGGTCAAGCTTATAGGAAAGGCCGAGAATGACAAGGAGCGAGGCGAATGCAAAGATGATCGCCGTGCCCATTGTCCCTGCAAAGGGCAGACTCGGCAGCGTCACGCCGAAAGCAATGGCGATGACCGCACCGAGCGACGCGCCGGATGAGACACCGAGCGTCGAGCCGTCGGCCAGCGGATTCTTGAGAAGTCCCTGCATCGCCGCACCGGCCAGAGACAAAGCCGTTCCCGTCAGCGCCACGCATAAAACGCGCGGCAGGCGGATGGGAAGGATGGAAGAAACGAGGCCTGCGGGCAACGCATCGCCCGTGAGTTTTGCCGCAAAATAGGAAAGTGTATCCGAGAGGGGAATGCGGACGCTTCCTACACAGACGCAGAGGCACAGCACGGCCAGCGTCACGAGCGTAAAGAGCAGGTATTCCCAGAGTCTGAACGTTTCGTGATACCGGCGCATGCTGTGCCTCCTGTTTGTGAGTCTAACTTATTCGCCGTAGACAAAGTCATACATGGCCTTCGCGCCATCAGCAAGACGCGGGCCCGGACGGGACAGTTCGTTGTTCTGCAGGTTCAGAATCTTGCCGTCTTTGACAGCCGTGACGTTCTCCCAGCCGGTGCGGGAGAGAATTTCCTCTTCCGGCGTCGGGCCTTCGCCATAGTACATGGAAATGGTCACGATATAATCCGGATTGCGCTCAAGCACCTGCTCCTCGGAGATCTCGCCCCAGCCGGTCACGTCGGCAAAGCAGTTGGTCAGGCCCAACATATTGGCGATCTCGTCCATGAACGTGCCGGAGCCTGCCGTCCAGAGACCATACTGCAGCGGGGAAACCTCAAAATAAACGGTCTTCGTGCCGTCTCCGGCATTTGCCTTGATCTCGTCAAAAGTTTCCTGCATGCTCTCGACGATGGAGGCGGCTTCGGCCTGCTTGCCGGTCAGCGTGCCGATCATGTTAATGGCGGTATAGGTGCCCTCGATGTCCTGTGCATCGCTCACGACAACGTGGATGCCGGCAGCCTCCAGCTGCTGCACCTGCTCTTCAGTCTGGGCCATGGTGCTCATGAGAAGCACCTGCGGCTCAAGCGCGATGATCTGCTCAATATTCGTCTCATAGCCGGACTGAACAGACGGAACATCCAGAACCTCCGCCGGATAGTCGCAGTATTCGCCGCGGCCGACCAGCAGATCGCCCGCGCCCAGCGCGTAGAGAATTTCGCAGTCAGCGGCAGTCAGCGCGACGACGCGCTCTGCGGGCGCGTCCAGCGTGATCTCGCGACCGGTCATATCGGTCAGGGTAACCGTGGAGGCGGTGTCCTCTGCTTCCGGTTCTTCCTCTGCAGGGGTGGCCTCTTCCGTTTCCGGGACCGTCTCGGTCTGGGCGGGTTCATCCTGCGCAGGCTCTGCCTTTGCGGCGCAGCCGGTCAGCACGGCCAGCAGCATCACCGCTGCCAGCAGCAGGGCAAGAATCTGATTCTTTTTCATAATAGTATCTCCTTGTTTGTGATAGAACGCTCCCCTGCGGAAGCTGTCCGCATGGAAGGGTCTACATTCTACCTGCAGACGCGGGATTTGTCAAGCTATCCGCGCGCGTCCTGATAGTCAGAAGGGCTTTTGCCGGTGATTTTTTTGAAGGTGCCGGAAAAATATGCAATATCGCGGTAGCCGCAGGCATCCGCAACCTCGTAGACTTTCAGCTTTCCCTCGCGCAGCAACGCCATAGCCTTCTGGATGCGGCAGCGCGTAAGATACGCGCCGAGCGTCATATCCGTTTCCTTTTTGAACAGGTGGCTCAGATGTCCTTCGCTCAGTCCCAGCTGCGCTGCCGCCTGCCCGACGGACAGATCGCCGCTGCCGCAGTTTTGCTCAAGGTACACCATTGCCTCGCGCACATAGCGGCTCTTGGGGCCGGGCTTCACGCCGGGAAGCGGCTCTGGCTGCGGTGCGGTTTGTGCGGCGATGCGCTTTTGCAGCGCCAGAACGGCGTTTTCCAGATCGCCGTCATGAAAAGGCTTCAGCAGAAAGTCCACCGCGCCCAGACGGATGGCCGTCTGCGCGTAGGCGAACGAATCGTAGGCGGTCAGAATGATGACATACGCGCGGCTGCCTGCTTCGCGCAGCCGCCGCACCATCTCCAGCCCGTCCATCTTCGGCATTTTGAGATCCGTGATGATAAGCGTCGGCTGGCAGTCCTCCGCGACGGCAAGGGCCTGTTCGCCGTTGGCGGCTTCGCCGACCACGATGCAGTCCAGCGCCGCCCAGTCTACTGCCATGACGATACCCTTGCGGATCATTTCCTCATCCTCTACAACCATTACCCGCATCATACGCCGGGCCCTCCCTTCGCGGGCAGGCGCGCAAGAATACAGGCGCCGCCGCCCTCCGGATTTTCAAGACGCAGACCGAACGCGTCGCCGTAATGCTTGCGCAGGATCGTGTCTACATTTAATAGTCCCAGATGTCCCGTCTGCGTTTCCGGCGGTTTGTAAGGCCCCAGAAGGTCCGGCGGGAAGCCGCAGCCGTTGTCCCGGACGCGGATCTCGAGCACGTCCTGCTCCGCAAGCACGGCCGTGACGGAGAGTTCACCGTGTTCTACACCGGAAAGGCCGTGCAGAATGGCATTCTCTGCCAGCGGCTGCAGGAGCATTTTCGGAACCATGCACGAAAGAAGCGCCTCCGGCACGGCTTCCGTGTATGAGAAGCTTTCCGACAGGCGGATGCGCTGAATCTCGACGTACCGGCTCAAAATCTCCAACTCCCGCCGCAGGGGGACAAATTCGTCCGGCGTGATGCAGAAGCGAAGGATATCGGCAAGATTCGTTGACATCAGCGCCACCTGCGGCACTTGATTGATTTTGCTGATCCACTTCATGGTGTCGAGCGTGTTGCACAGAAAATGCGGGTTTAGCTGCGCCTGCAGCATGCGGATCTGCGCGCGGTTAAGTGCGCGCTGGTTTTCCAACAGTGCCTGCTGGTTGTGCCGGAGAGCGACGACCATGGTGTTGAACTGCTGTGCCAATTCGCCCAATTCGTCATGCCGGCCGGCGGGAACGGGAACCTGCACGTCCAGATTATTTTTCCCGACCTGCCGGATGGCGTGATGCAGTCTGCCGATCGGTTGGAAGACCTGCCGGCTTAGCTGCAGGCTGAGTACGACGCTTAAAATGATGCAGGCCAGCGCGCACAGCACGCTCACCGAGTACAAAAGCCGGAGTGTTCCGGCGCTGAGCGGCTGCGGCTGCTGCAGGACGAGATACAGACCGGTTTCGGTATGCTGCCGCACGGTATAGGAAACGTCGGCAGACAGACCGGTGAGCGCCTTGTCGGACAAAAGCTGCCCGCGCAGCGCGTCGGCGAGGCTCTGGGTCTGTGCCGGCTGCGTACAGTAGACCGGACGCCAGCGCGCGTCGAGCAGAAGAAGTTCGTTCTGCGCACCAGCTGTGCCGCCGAGCAGTGTCTGCAGCTGCGTTTCCAGCATGCCGATGGTGAGATATCCGACCGGCGCGCCGTAGCGGTCGGTCAGGAGCATCGCAGCGTGCAGAAGCGGCTCGTCTGTGTCGGCCGGATCTTCTGCCGCGCTGCACACCAGAATACCGGTTCCGGCGCAGGCCGCCTCGTATAAAAGGCCCCAGTTGGTCGGCAGCGACCGGATTTCGGGCGCTGTCTGTGTCGAATAGCGCCAGCGGCCGCTGATATCGTAAAGGTCAAAGCGTGCAAAGCTGCGCACGGACTCTGTAGCGTCGAACAGCTGGCTGTAGACCGCCGTGTCCTCCGCTTCTGCGTCAAACAGCGCCTGTGCAACGAGTGGATTGTGCTGCAGGGATGCGGCTGTCTGCAAAAAGCCGCTGTGCAGCGTATCAAGCGCCTCGCAGGAGGCGGACAGCTGCTGTTGGGCCGTCTGCTGGGCGTTCGACGTCATGCGCAGGCGGAAAATCTGCAGCAGCAGACCGGAGCACAACAGCATCGGCACCAGAGACACGGCCAGAAACGCCGCGTTCAGCCGCTGACGGAAGGAGGAAAAGTGAAGCCGCTTCATTGTTCCGCCTCCGTCCCGAGATAAAAGGCCCAACTCATCAGAATTGCTTCGCGGTGCTCGCTTGCCCAGCTTACGTCATACGCGACCTGACGAATGGCGGATAGTTCCGGCAGTTTGCTGGCAGGACTCACGTCGCTGCGCACCGGGCGGCGGTAAAAATCAGACTGCAGCAGCTGCTGCACGTCGTAGCTGACGGCAAAATCGAGAAACAGCTTTGCGTTGTCGGGGTGCGGCGCGCCCTTCAGCGCGGCGCAGCCGTCCGGTACGCAGCTTGTGCCGTCTGCGGGGTAGACCATGGCGATCCCGTCCCCAGCAGCAATGCGCTTGCGCGCGGTCTCCTCCAGCGTGATGCCGACGAGCGCTTCGCCGTTTGCAACGGCGGAAATGATCGCACCTGAACCGGACAGGAGCTTTCCGTCCAGGTTTTCCGCAAATGTTTGCAGCACCTCATCCGCGTCGCCGCCCAGCGCGCAGAGCATCGTCACGAGCGCGGTATAGCTCGAGCCGGAGACGGATGGATCGGCAAAGGCGATCTGCCCGCGCAGCGCAGGGTCGAGAAGATCGGCCCAGCAGCTGAGCTGTCCGGAGGACAGCAGCTTCGGATTGTAGACCAGCACGACCGGAAGCGAGGAAAACGGCGTCCAGCTGCTGTCCTGCGCACGGTACTGCGGCAAAATCTGCTCCGCGCCGCGGCAGACGTAGGGCTCAAACAACGCCCGGCAGGCTTCGAGACTCTCCACGCCGCCGCCGAACATCACGTCGGCCCGTGGTGCGTCCTGCTCCTTTTGCAGCTGCTCAAGCAGTTCGTTTGTGCCGCCCTGTACGACCTCGACCCAGATTCCGGTGCGCGATTCAAATTCCTTGACGATCGGCCACCAGACCTCTTTTTTGTGCGAGGTGTACAGAACGAGACGCTCCGATTCATCCGGCGCGTAGGCGGCTGTATCCTGTGCGGCGGGCGCGCAGCCGGTCAGAAGAGCGAATGCTATACATAATATCAGAATGCGTATGTGTTTCATAGTTTCCGTGTCCTGTAGCAGCGAGAACAAAATTCTCTGGTATTTTGCCCTGATTATAACACATCTCCGGCTCGGTTTTCATTGAATTTTTAAAATTATCGCAGAGAATCACAAATAATCGCAGATTTGTCCACTGTTCTTTTGTGCAGAAACACCGTAAAATGAGAGCATACGATGCAGAACTCCCGTTAGCTGCTGCACGAATTCAAATTTTATCAGGAGGAATATCAGAATGAAGAAGATGCTTGCGCTTCTGCTGGCTGCTGTGATGGTTCTGTCCATGGCTGCCTGCGCCGCCGCTCCGGCGACGACCCCGGCTGACACGACCGCTCCCGCAGAAGACACCCAGACGACCGAACCCGCTGAAACCACCGAGACACCCGAGGCTCCCGCAGAGGAAACGCCCGCTGCAGAGCCCGAAAATTTGACTGCGACCCAGCAGATCATCAAGGAAGCCGAAGGCATGACCCTTGAAGAATTGGCCAAGAAGGCTATCGAGGAGTCCAACGGCAAGATGTTCTACGGCGTCGGCAACTCCAGCCGCGGCAAGAGCGCCCTGCCGCTGTTCATTGAATATCTGCAGTCCATCGACCCCAGCTACAACATGGAGTTCGAGTGGCAGCAGCCCAAGAACAACAAGATCTTCGATCAGCTGACTGCTGACTCCCTGAAGGGTACCGGCACGTTCGCCATGACCCTTATCCAGGACGGCAACCAGATCGAGAGCAAGATGGTCCAGACCGGCATTCTTGACACCTTCATCCCGAAGGATTGGGCGGACGCCAACGGCACCACCGCTGATGCCTACACCGGCTTCCTGCCGCTGCAGACGCTCAACAAGGTCTTTATGTACAACTGCGTGGGCGATAAGACCTATGACAACTGCTGGGACTTCGTTGCCGAGGGCGAGCATGGCCTGTTCATGGACATCGACTCCGAGATCGTCGGCAAGAACTTCCTGTACATGCTGACCCGCGACGACTATGCAGCATGGCTGAAGGAATCTTATGAGGCGCTGTCCGCTGACGAGCAGGCATACTTCCAGCCCACCATCAGCGAGATGGAATCCGAAGCTGCAGATCTCGGCCTCGGCGCTGACGGCGCTTATGCACTGGCGTGGATCAAGCTGTGGGTCGAAAGCTACAATGCCCAGACCGACGACGGCCCCATCTGCAACACCCTTGTCGATGCTTCCGCAAAGGATCAGTTCGGCCTTCTCGTTTACTCCAAGCTGCGCTCCGTCGAGGAGTCCAGTTCCGTCTCCGTCAACAACATCAAGGTCGCCGCGTATGAAGACGGCTATCAGGGTATCGGCGGCTATGGCTACTGCCATTACCTGTTTGTCACCGATAACTCCCCGCTGCCCTGGACGGCATGCGCCTTCATCGCCTACATGACCTGCACCGCCGACGGCTTCTCCGCCTGGGGCAAGGACATGGGCGGCTACTCCTCCAACCCGACCGTTGCTGAGGAGACCGAGGCTAACTTCCATCACTCCATCGGCGGCATGGCCGAGGACGGTACCACCGTTGAATTCGCAGCCAAGAACGACCGCGGCTACGAGTGGTGGACCACCAACGGCAAACTCGTGCTCGAGGATCCGGAATACTGCGCAGACGTTGCTTTCACCGTCGGCAGCTGGATTGAAATGCTGAGCAAATACTCCGCAGGCTAATCTGTAAATCCGCACTTTACCGGCGCCCTTGGATCGCGCATCCAAGGGCGCCTTTGCAAAAACGCTGATTCAAAGGCGCTTTTGTAGGGGCTGATGCCTACATCGGCCCGTTCTGTCCCGCTGCAGGGCTATACGGATGGGCCGGTGTGGGCATCGGCCCCTATAGGAAACGGCGTTTGCAGTACCCCTATCATCCGCCCTTCAAATCTGAGAAAAGAGGAGGAAGCCATGAGCCGACCCACTACCCTCCGCGCAAGCAGATCTACGATTGTGCTCAACAAGGTCAAGACCTTCTTTTCCAAGCCGCACAACGTCATTCTGCTGCTGCTTGGCATTGTTTTGACCTTCACCACGGTCGCGCCGATCGTCGCTATCGTGGAGGATACCTTTAAAATTCACGCCGGCACCATCGATGCCCATCTGACTGGGCAGGCGACCGGCTACACGACCGTCAACTACACAGACCTTTTCACCAGCCGCATGGCCAAGACAAATTTGTGGACACCGCTTCTCAATACGGTGCTTCTCGCTGTCGGCACCTGCGTGGTGTCCATTCTCTACGGCGGGCTGTTCGCGTTTTTGATCACGCGAACCGACCTCGCGTGGAGAAAATATTTGAGTTCCATTTTTATTTTCCCGTACATCATGCCGCAGTGGACGCTGGCCGTCGTGTGGCAGAACCTGTTTAACTCCAACGCCGTCACCGGCACGTCCAACGGTCTGCTTGCCGCCCTGTTCGGCGTCAACATGCCGATATGGTGGTGCAAGGGCCTGTTTCCAAGCTTGATGGTCCTGGGCCTGCACTACGCGCCGTTCGCCTATATCCTGATCGGCGGTATTTTCCGGAACATGGATGCCAATCTTGAAGAGGCCGCAACCATCCTCGACACGCCCAAGTGGAAGACCATGTTCCGCATTACGCTACCGATGGTAAAGCCCGCGATTTTGTCCACCATCCTGCTGGTTTTCGGCAGCGCGATGGGCTCTTATCCGGTGCCGCATTATCTTGGCCTCAGCACGCTGTCAACCAAGTATGTCTCGATGAACTCCAAGTATACGGGCGAAGCGAGCATTCTTGCCATTATCATGATGGTCTTCGGCGTGGCAATCATGCTGCTGAACCAGCTTTCGCTTAAAAGCCGCAAGAATTACACGACCGTCACCGGCAAGTCCGGCCAGATCTCCAAGATCACGCTCGGCAAAACCGGTCGTGTCGTTATCGCGCTGATCCTTGTGATTCTCACGTTCTTCACAAGCATCTTCCCCATTATCTCCTTTGCGTTTGAGACGTTCCTGCCGAATCCGGGCGATTATTCGTTCTTGTACACAGGCGACGCGTCGAACCTCACGACAAAATGGTGGGTCACGTCGGAAAACGTCACGGAAAACGGTATGTATGGCCAGAAGGGCATCTTGTATAACGAGACGATCTGGCGGGCGTTTAAAGGCACGATCCTTGTTTCCGTGGCCTGCGCGCTGCTGGCCGGCTCCATCGGCACGATGATCGGCTACGCCGTCTCGAAGAACCGCCGCAGCCGCTGGGCAAACTATGTGAACTCCGTTGCGTTCCTGCCGTATCTGATGCCGTCCATCGCTGTGGGCGTCGCATTCTTCATCCTGTTCTCGACGGAAAAGCTGAACCTGTTCAATACCTACACGCTGCTGATCATCGTCGGCACGGTCAAGTATATCCCGTTTGCCAGCCGTAGCAGCCTCAACTCCATGCTCCAGCTGTCGGGCGAGATCGAAGAGGCGGCCATCATTCAGAACATTCCCTGGATCAAGCGCATGACCCGCATCATCATCCCCATCCAGAACTCCTCGATCATTTCCGGCTTCCTGCTGCCGTTCATGACGTGCCTGCGTGAGCTGTCGCTGTTCATGCTGCTGTGCGTGCAGGGCTTCATCCTCTCGACGACGCTGGATTACTTCGACGAGATGGGCCTCTATGCGTTCTCCAGCGGCATCAACCTGATCCTGATCGTGACCATTCTGGTCTGCAACACTCTCGTCAACAAAATCACGGGCGCAAGCCTCGACAAAGGAATCGGAGGATAAATCCATGCCTGAAATCAAACTTGAACATATCACCAAGCGCTGGGGCAAATTCTATGCCGTTGAGGATCTGAACCTTGTGATCGCGGACAATGCGTTTGTGACGCTGCTCGGCCCGTCCGGCTGCGGCAAGACCACGACGCTGCGCATGATCGCAGGTCTGGAAACGCCGACGAGCGGCCGCATTACCATTGGCGACACCGTCGTCTTTGACAGCGACCTCGGCATCAACGTCCCGGCTAACAAGCGCAGGGTCGGCTTCCTGTTCCAGAACTATGCGCTCTGGCCCAATATGACCGTCTATGAAAACATCTCCTTCGGCCTGTCCAACGTCAAAGAGCCGATGGCAAAGATCGACTTTGAGGCCAAAAACGCCGCGCGGCTGGCTGAGATTCTGAAAACGCCCGCCGAGGTCGTTTCCGTGCTCGAGGAGTGCCGCGACAAGGACGGAAAGCTGGAAGAAAAGAAGGCCGTGTTAAAGCTGATCGATGCGTTTACAATCTCGCAGTATACGGCAAAGAAGCTGTTTGACTATCATCTGGAAACCAAGCAGGACTGCCATGCCGAGATCGCCGCGCTCGAGGCAAAGGCCGAAGCTGCGCACAAGAGCGCGCAGGCCTCCGGCTGCACGCTTGACGCGGAATATCGGTACTGTAGGGACGGTGAGGCCGTCATGCAGACGCGCAAGCTGACGAAAGAAGAGATCGATCTGACTGTCCGCCGTGTCAGCCGTATTGTCAAGATCGGCATGTTCATGGATCGCTACCCGGCGGAACTTTCCGGCGGCCAGCAGCAGCGTGTTGCGATTGCCAGAACGCTTGCGCCGGAACCCACCGTTTTGTTCATGGACGAACCGCTTTCAAACCTCGACGCAAAGCTGCGTCTGGAAATGCGCTATGAACTGCAGCGGCTGCACGTTGAAACAGGTTCCACCTTTGTTTACGTCACGCATGACCAGATGGAGGCCATGACGCTTGCAACCCAGATCTGCCTCATCAACAACGGCGTTCTGCAGCAGTATGAGGCCCCGCTGGATGTATACCATCATCCGGCAAACCTGTTTGTCGCTGATTTTGTCGGCAACCCGTCGATCAACTTTGTCGAGGTCAAGGGCAGACAAGCGGCTGACGGCACGATCTCCATGACCATGCTCGGCGGCGTCCAGGCAACGTTCCGTCCGAAGAAACCGGTCGAACTTGCCGCGTGGTTCGCAGACCGAGACCGGTCGGAGGAGGAAAAGGCCGCCGCGCTCCGGGAAAAGGCGAAGGAAAAGGGGTATGTCGAAAAGGGCAACAAGGACGAGGTATTCCGTTACCACATCGCCAAGGTTGACGAAGAGGACGACTCGCTTCAGGATGCCCCCGAGATCACAAACGAGGATCTTGTGCTCGGCATCCGTCCCGAATTCCTGGACATCGCCGACAGCAGCAATCTGCGCGGCGAAATTTACGGCGCGATGCCCACTGGCATGGAATCGACCATCAAGGTTCGCGTCGGCGGCTTCCTGCTGACGGGCGTGATCTTCGGCAGTTCGCTGTTCACCATCGGCAGCGAGGTTCCGCTGTCTGTCACCGGCGACCAGATCATGCTTTTCGACCGGAAATCCGGCCGCTGCATCACGTCGGGAAGTCTGACGTTCTGAGCGGTAAAAAATATTGAAATGCAAAAGCTGCGGAGAGGTATGTTACCTTTCCGCAGCTTTTTTCTGACGGTTGCGGGGGAGCAGGCAGAAAAAATATCTTTCCGCTTGAGGCTTCCAGAATAGTAAAATCTTATTAAAATAATCCGGATGCTTATCATTTGTTAATTACATGGCGCATGTTTTGTAATAAAATAAAAACAGAAAGAAAATTTAGCAGAAATGGAGAATTCATATGGATGAGGTTTTTCAGTTGCTGGACTATCTTGGAATCCAATCGCAGAGTACGATCCAGACCTATGCACGGCTGGCGCATCGGCGGCATCTAAAAAAGGGTGAGCATCTGTACCACGGAGGAGAGGATTCAACCAACCTGTATTTTCTTATTTCCGGGATTTTGCGGGGCTTTACGGTCAGCGCAGGCGGAAAGGAATATACCGAGTGTATTTTGCACAAATACGGCCATGCGCACATCGGCATGATCGGCATGGGCGTGGAGAAGGAGTTCAAACTCAATAAAAACCTGGAAGCGCTTACAGAGGTGGACGTGATTTATTTTGATGTCCGGCCAATCATGAAGGAACTGCCGAACTCCATTGAGTTTCTGCGGGTTTATGTCAAGAAGCTGGAAGAGTCCTATGCACAGATGTGGGAGGCCCGCGAGATCATGCGTGAGTCCGCACAGGCCCGCTATACCTGGTTCCAGAAGACCTATCCAAATCTCCAGAACGTCATGCAGATGAAGGATGTGGCGACCTTCCTCGGCATTACGCCCGTAACGCTCAGCCGTATTCGGGCCAAGGAAAACAGCAGCGTGAAAAAGGACGGCACAACATGAAGCAGGATATTCTGTATCTGAATCTTCCGGATTCCTACTGTCAGATCTTTCTGCCGACGGAAAACAACCGGAAATATGAACTTGATCTTTCCGCGCAGCTGCCCATTCCGGCCTGCAAGATGGAACTGGAACTGCTCGATGGGCACTGGTGGATGCTCCGGAATGCACAGATCTACTTTTCTGCAGATGGGGAAGGGCCGGATTCCATGCAGCTGTCCGACCAGACACCGGTCTACGGCCTTCTTGGGGCTGAAAGAGAAAAGTTCTCGGCGTGGATCCGGGAAACCTCGGCCCGTGAATTACAATTTGAAAAATTCAGCATCCATGGGCTGACGCGCGTCGTGGTCGGAAAAGCTGAGCAGGCTGATATCCGGCTCGATAGCCCGTATATCAGCCATATTCATTTTATCCTGACAAAAAACCGCGACGGCTGGGTCATCGAGGATATGAGCCGCAACGGCATTTATCTCGACAACCAGCGCATTCCGCCGAAAAAAAGCTTGCAGCTGCGTCCGTTCAGCCATATCTATACGGGCGGCTTCCATCTGATTTTTCTGGGAGAACTGCTTGCAATCAACTGCGCCGATCAGATTACCACAGCGCTTCCGCGCTATGCGCCGCCTGCACGGGAGGATAAGCCGCTGCCGCATGCACACGAGGCGTTTTTGCGCAGTCCCCGGTTCTTTGAACCGCTGCCGCAGGATGTGATCGACATTGAAGCGCCGCCGCAGAAGCAGAGCCGGAAAAAACAGCCGATGCTGTTCGTGCTTGGCCCGGCGCTGACGATGCCGCTGCCGATGCTGGCGACGATGGTTCTGCGGATGGGTATCGGAAACGGTATGGGCTCCTATTGGGTCATGGGCGTGTCGGTCGTGATGAGCGCGCTGATCGGCCTCGGCTGGTCGCTGGCGCGGCGGAAATACGACGCGAGGGAAGAGACGGCAGAGGAGGCCGAGCGGCAGAGTGCGTACAGGTCCTATCTGCAGAAGAATGAAGCGCTGCTGCAGCAGCGGCAGGCGATCTGCCGGGAACGGCTGCTGCGCCAGTATCCGTCTACGCCGGAATTGTTTCAAAAGCTGACCGGCGGACAGGCTGCGGAGGTACTCTGGAACCGCAACGCGCGGGCCGAGGATTTTACGACCGTTCGCCTTGGACTTGGCCGAATGGACATCTCCTCCATGATTCGCACGCCCGCAGTCCGGTTCAGCATCCGAAGCGATGAGTTGGAGGAGCAGCCGGCAAAGCTGAAGGCGGACTATCAGACGATCATGCAGATCCCGTCTCTATTGTGTATCGGCCAGCAGAAGCTGACCGGCATTATCGGCGAACAGACGCGTGTGCAGGAGGTCGTCCGCAATATCATCCTGCAGCTGGCCATGCTGCACAGCTATACGGACGTGCGCCTGATCTGCCTGTTCCGGGAGGCGGAGCGGGAGCGGTTCAGCTGGATCCGCTGGCTGCCGCATGTGTTCTCACCGGACAAATCTCACAGGCTGATGGCCTGCTCGGAGACAGAATATCAGGCAGTGCTGTCCTATCTGCTCGATGTGCTGCGCGCAAGAGACTCCCGTGACGCGCTCCAGAGCGACGAGACGCCGCTGCCGGTCTATGTCGTGCTCTGCACAGACCCGAAAATTCTTTACAATCACGCTGTCTACCGCTATCTGACTGACGGCGGTAGCTATAACGTCTTTTTCCTGCTGGCTTACGGGCATATGGAATTCCTACCGAATGAATGTAAATATCTCATCCAGGCAGACGACAGTTTTTCCGGCGCGTTCCGGATGGATCAGAACCGCAGCGAGACGGATCTTGTGTCGTTTGATCCCGCGGCTGCGTCCATGGCCGAGCAGACAGCCCGGCAGATCAGCCGCTACTGGGTCAATGAGATCGCCGACGGCGAAATTCCCAACCAGATCGGTTTTCTGGAAATGTATCATCTGTCCGACATTCGCGGCTGGGATCTGCTCAAGCAGTGGAAAACGCACCGGGCGTATGAAAGCATCCGCGCGCAGATCGGCGTCAGCTACGGTGCGCAGCCGGTGTATCTGGATATCCATGAAAAGCAGCATGGCCCGCACGGCCTCGTCGCCGGTACGACCGGCTCCGGCAAGAGTGAACTGATTCAGACGTTCATTCTCTCCCTGATGCTGAACTATCACCCGGACGAGGTTGCCTTTATCCTGATTGACTACAAGGGCGGCGGCATGGCGAACCTGTTTGGCGGCACGCCGCACGTTGCAGGCGTCATTACGAATATCTCCGAGTCCGGGGGCGGCGAGGAAAAGAGTGCATCTGCCAGCGTCAACCAGACGCAGCGGGCGCTGCTGTCACTGAAAAGCGAGATCAAGCGGCGGCAGAAAATCTTCAGTGAATTTGGTGTCAACCATATTGACCAATACAACAAACTCTACCGGCAGGGCGCAGCGGCAGAGCCGTTGCCGCATCTGATCATCATCAGCGATGAATTTGCCGAACTGAAAAAGGAGCAGCCGGAGTTCATCAAGGAACTGGTCAGTACCGCCCGTGTGGGCAGAAGCCTCGGCATTCACCTGATCCTTGCCACGCAGAAGCCCTCCGGCGTCGTCGATGATGAGATCTGGAGCAACGCACGCTTCAAGCTTTGCCTGAAGGTGCAGGACCGGCAGGACAGCATGGAAATGCTCAAGCGGCCGGAGGCTGCGGATTTGACGCGCATCGGACGCGGCTATCTGCAGATCGGCAACGACGAACTGTTTGAACTCTTCCAGTCCGGCTATTCCGGTGCGGAGTACCAGCCGGAACTGGAGCCGGAGGAATTGCAGCTAAACCAGATCGAACTGCTTTCGCTGGACGGTACGCGCACACGCAAGCGCACGCGGCATCCGGCAGGTACGCAGAGCATCTCCCAGCTGGATGCCTGCGTTGCCTATATTGCGGAGACAGCGCAGAGCGCTGGGGTCCATCCGGCCAGAAAGCTTTGGCTGCCGATGCTCCGCAGCCAGATCACGCTCGAGCCGCTGCTCGGTCAGCTTCCGGCCAGGCCGTATTCCGCAATTCTCGGCAAGATCGACTATCCGGAGCAGCAGGCGCAGCCGCTCTATACGCTCAGCTTCCCGCGCTGCGGCAACGTGCTGATCATCGGCAGCGCCGGTTCCGGCAAGAGCACGCTTGTGCAGACGATTCTCTATACGCTCAGCATCCGGCAGACGCCGGAACTTTTGAACTGGTACGCGCTCGACTGCTCGAACCATCGGCTTGACGCTCTGCGCAGCACACCGCACTGCGGCGGGATCGTTTATCCCGAGGAAGAGGAAAAGGTCAAGCGCCTGTTCTCACAGCTTACGGAACTCATGCAGGAGCGCAAGCGGATGCTGGCGGATGCCGGTGCTGCGAATGCGGAGGATTACCGCGCGGCCGGCAAGGGCGTGATGCCGCTGACGCTGGTTGTAATCGACAACTATGCCGGATTTATGGAAAACTATGAGCGCTTCGCGGAGCCGCTTTTGAAGCTGCTGCGCGAAGGTATGGCCTGCGGCATTCAGTTTATCGTGACCATGAATGCACCTATGGATATGCGCAGCCGATGGAGCCAGAACTTTACGACGACCATTCCGCTGCAGCTGAACGAGCGTGCGGATTATTACAGCTATCTCGGCCTTACGCCGCAAATGATGCCGACGGGTGAGCCTGGAAGCGGCCTTACCATCTTCAACGGCAGTGTCGTACAGTTCCAGTGCGCCTATGTCGCCGACCCGAAGGCGTGCAGCACGCTCGCGCTGCGCGCTGCGTCCGGCTATCGCGCCCCGGCGCTGCGGTATATTGACAAGCAGCAGCTGTATGCCGAATTTTTACAGGAAACGGCTATTCAGGCGCTGCCGGAGGATGCACTTCCGCTCGGCTGGTACACGCGCAGCATCCGTCCGTACAGCCTGCGCCTGCAAGATACGTTCTGCTACTTTATCAGCGACGTGCAGGGCGCGGGCGCGCAGGCGGCGGTGGAAAACCTGCTGCTGAGCATTTCGCAGAAGCAGCTGGAATGCCATATTGTCTGCCGCGGCAGCACCGCACCGTATGACGCGCAGTTCCGGCAGTACTGCAGCTATGAAGACGTGCTCTCGCTTATGACCTATCTGCGCGATCTGTTCAAGACGCGTGCAGCGGCAAAAAAGGAATACGCTGCGTCTCACACGGAGGCGGAATGCGAGGCGTATCTGCGCACGGCATTCCCACCGGTCATCGTCCTGTTTGAAGATTACAATGCCTTCTGCGCTATGAGTTATTCGCCTGGTACGCGGGTTTCCTATACAGATGTCTGGGAGACGCTGCTGAAAAATGGAAGAGGCTATGGCGTGACCTTCCTTGCCGTGTGGAACCGGGCGCTGTATCAGCAGAATTTCCAGAAGCAGGCCGTTCAGCTGTTTTTGTCGTATCAGACCGGCGTGCATCTGGGCGGAAAGCTGGACGCGCAGCGTGCGATCGAAACCGGCCTGTCCATCACCGAACAGGCACGGATACGCCCGCCGGAGACGGGCTTCGCGCTCGAGGGTACACGTTTGTCGGAGGTCTATCTGCCGCGCACTGCCGCGCCTGCAGAGGAGTTGTGATCCGGAATGTACGATACTTATATTATTGACGACAAGCAGGCTGACCGGAAGCATCTGCGGGACCTTCTGGTGCAGTATCAGATCCAAAACGGCGTTGAGGCAAGGATTACCGGCTGCACATTTGCAGATCAGCTGACGCCGCAGACTGTGACGGTCATGTATTTTCTTGACGCTGCCGGCGGCCGTGTACAGCCGGTCATCGCGCAGGTGCGCGCCGGGCAGACGCAGCACCATATCGTTTTGACTGCACCAAGCTTCCAGCAGCTGATTCAGGCTGTGACCGCCGAAACGCTGCCGACAGGGCTGCTTTTGAAGCCGGTCGGAGCAGAGGAACTGTTCCGGCTGCTGCGCGCAGTGGAGCAGCCGTCTGCTGTGCAGACGCAGGCAACCTATGTCTGGACGGTCAAGGCCCGGCGCTATTCCATCGCACAGGACGCGATCTTATATTTTGAAAGCCGCAGCAAAAAGACGTTTCTGGTAACGGCGGCGCAGGAATATGAGCTTTCCGCGTCGCTGGATGCACTTGAAGAGCAGCTTGGCAGCCGATTCGTCCGTACACACCGCAGCTATCTGGTCAATCAGCGCCATATCCTGTCCTATGACGCGGGCACGATGACCGTGACACTGGACGATGAAAGCGTCGTTTATCTTTCCCGCACGGGAAAAGCAAGACTGAAGGAGGCATTGGCATGGTAACCGGCTACCGCTTTACGGAGGACGAGTTCATCTTTCTGGCGTATTTCTACCAATGCACGACGGTTCCAGCGTGGTTCGTCTGTGAGCCGGAGCAGATCGACCCGGAAAAGGCGCTGCGGACGCTGGAACGCAAGGGGATGCTGTTGAAAAACGGCGAGAAGGACACACCGCATCCGGTGGTCGAATACCTATTTTCACAACTTGCGCAGACACGCGCTTTTTTCGGCGGGACAGACCGGATCTTCTGCTATTTTTGCCCACAGCTTACGCTGGCCGCAGAGCAAAGCGGCGCGGCGGTGCGTTTGCTTCCGTTTCAGACGCCGCAGGACTGCTTTGCCTATCTGCGGGAGAGCGGGTATGAACGCGAGGATCTTCAGCCGTCTGCCCGGCAGGAGGATGGCAGTATCCCGAATGAAACAGAAAAAATGCTTTGGAAGCAGTGGGAGGAAGCGCTATGAACAGCGAAAAAATTCTGATTGAGATCAATGTCGCCGGGGTGAACCGGTCGTTTGACTGCATCGTGCCGCGGACGCTGTCGGCGAAGCTTCTTTGCCGCGGGTTTCTGGAGTTGGTCGAGCAGAGCATGGGGATCCCCTTCGGCGCTTACCGGCAGGCGCTTCTGATGTCGGAGCGTACGGGCTGCATTCTTTCGCCGGAGCAGACGCTCGACGACGCCGATATCGACAGCGGCGACACGCTTTATCTGGTCTGAGGCGCGTTTTTCGGGCGGAAATTTACCGTTCATCGCGCCAAGTGTACCGTTCGTCGTCATTTCATCCCAAACCCGGTTCGCTGTGTTAGACTACAATCACAGCAAGGGAACAGATAAAAAACAGAAATGAAGAGGTGAGAAAATGGCAGAGATTCGATGGGATTATGAGCAAATCAGCAGCTTTGTTGATCAGCTCGAGGCATGTATTGATGTGCTGAAGGATCAGCAGACATTTCTTAAAAGATTTCAGGCAGATGCAGCGGGTAGCTGGGCCAGCGAAGCAGGCCAGCTGTATGGCGAACGGCTGGATGTTGACATAGAAGAAATCGGCAATGCAGTCCGGACGTTTGAATCAGCAAAAAACCAACTCCGGCAAACCGTCAGGACCTATGCCGGCGGAGAGTTGAACACAATTAACCGTCTGAACTGGCACTACTACAATCGACTTTCTGTGAGGTGATCTCTTGAAACTGGAACTCGAACTTCAGGCACTTTCCAAGGTCTATCAGGACATGAGAAGAAACGAATACACCATGACATATCTTCAGAATATCCTGAATGCGAATCATTTTTCGGATGAGGTATGGAAAGGAAGAGGAAAGGACGCTTATCTTTCGCTGGAAAAGAACCTTCAAAACACACTGACGACCTGCAGTACAAGACTTGCAAACTCGGCCACCGTTCTGTGGAATGCCCTGCAGTCCTACAAGACGGCTGAGCAAACGGTCGGCACAGATACACTGCAGCTGAACGCAGATCAAATATTCTGAAAAGAGGTGATTGCCCATGGGTTTGATCAAACTGGAGCCTGCGGTTTTACGACGCGCAGCAAAAGATTTGAATCAGTCGATTTCGCAGCTCGGTTCCGTAAACAATCTGATTCAATCCGTTGCCCCGGAGATCGAATACAACTGGCAAAGCGAGTATACTCCGGAGTATCTGGAATGTCTTGAGGCGCTGCGGCAAAACACGCGGAAAATCAGAATGGAACTGGAGGACATTCAGAGAAGCCTCCGCAGCACTGCAACTCGTGCAGAGCAGGCCGACCGGGAAGCGCAGCAGGCGCTCAACGGAAAGTAATAAGCTGTAACTCAGCGCATAAGCGCAAAATATATAATAAAAAGGGAGATTTAAAAAATGGCAAAAATGGTAGTAGATACAGAAGCAATGCGGCGCACCGCAGGCGAGTTTGAACAGGAAATCGGATACTGGCATGATCTTGTCGACCAGATTTGGCGCGCAATGACTGATCTGGACGCAATGTGGGACGGCGATGCAAACGACACCTTTAACGCCATGATTGAAGAGGATAAGCCCAAGTTTACACGGCTGGAGGAAATGATGAACCTGTATAAAGATGCCATTACGAAGGCCGCAGGCAAATACGAAGAGGCCGAAGGCGAAGTTTCTCAGATCGTCAAAACCCGCTGAGCATATCGAATTTTATATACCAAATCCAAACAATCATGATTTAAGAAAGGAATAAATGTTATGAATAAATTACTGGTAACGCCGTCTGAGGTCAACGAGAAGGCAAAGGAAGTAACAAACCTGAAGGAGCATATGATGAGCCATCTGGAGAGCATCAAAACGAAGATCCAGAACATGACCGCAAGCAACTGGGTCGGCACAGCCGGAGAGGCCTACATGAATCAGTTTATCCATGTGTACAATCAGTCAATCGCCGCACTCGATACGCTTCAGCAGCACGCCAACAATCTTGCGCAGGCCGCAAGCCGTTATTCCGAACTTGAAGACGCGCAGATCTCGGAGGCCACGAATCTGGACTCAACGGAGATTTTCTCCAAATAAAGCTGATTGCGCCGGCTGCCTCCGGCGGCCGGCGCATCTCCCGGAGGGCATGCAATGAGATTTCAGATCGACACGGTGCAGTGCAGAGAACTGCTCGTACAACTGACCAACGGATGCGCCGCACTGGAGCAGGCGAAAAAAAACGCCCGATATGTGCGGCTGCAGCTGCATACTCAGACCTGTGATACGCAAATTGATGCGCTGAATCGCACAGAGCAGCAGCTTGAACTGTTGGAGGCGCAGCTGAACCGTATGGTGCAAAGGCTGTCTCAGCTTGCGGACAAATATGAAGCGTGCGAAGCGTCGGTACAGTCAGACATCCGGCAGCTGCCCGATGCAAATCTGTTCGAGCAGACACTCCTGCAAGCGCCTCGCCCATGCCATGACCCGCTGCTCTTTTTTAGGGGTCTTAATTTTTACCGAAGTCCGCGTGTTCCTGCTTTCTCGCACCTCGCTCTGTATGAGCTTGCATGGATATCGCCCCGCCGGTATTTCCGCCTTCCGTCCGTTCCGATTCGTATCCATGAATTCCAGTCGAACCGGATGAAACGCTCAGAGTATCAGTTTATCATCAATGATCCGATCTCCATCCCACCAATCGGCATCCTTGCCCTTCCGGGGGATGCAGCGCCGCAGCCGTGGCTGACAAATGCCGTTCTGCACCATCTACAAACGCAGACAGAATCTTCATATGCGGAGGAAGAACATGAGCATCTATAAAGTTGACACCGAATCGATCATCGCTCTGTCCCGTTTGCTCCATGTGGGCGCAAATGCGGTCGACCAGACAATGCGGCAGTCTGCTGCACCCGCGCTCAGAAAGATCGTATTCCAGCGCGGCGCAGATGTGTTCGCAACAGCGCAGCGTCTGGCCGACGCGCTCCGCCGCATGAATACCTTGAAGAATGATTTGAATATCATGGGCGACGCATTGAAGGTTGTAGCAGAAGAGGCCTATAACAGCGACGGAAGCGTCTTTGCGCTCTTTCAGGGAATACCGGTCTGCGTTGCAACAAACCAGCAGATCGTTCAGTTTGACTATACCGCTATGTTTCTTGACAATCGGAACCCCAAGGTTGATGCGCTCCTGATTGGCTGGGCCAGCAACTGGATTGAAAACATGAAGGGCGTTGTTGCGAACGGATTGAACAAGCTTGGCGTCAAAGTTGCGTTGTGGGACACAATTCCGGAGGAAATGATCCGGGACAGCATCGATTCCCTGCTTGAACAGCTAGAGAAGGATTCCATAGAGGGTGGATATGATAACAGCAAATTCGATGAAGCCTATGGTATGTATCGGAAATTTCTGTCACTCGGCATTGAAATCGAGGATACATCCATTCAGGAACTCATGGGCCGATCAACAGACGAATTTACGGAAAACGAATATCTGCAGCTTCTCGTCAAAAAAGAGAACCTGTCCTTCATGAAAGAGATTTCCGATCAGCTGGATGCCGGTTTTGCGGAATATGACGCGCTTAAACACACAATTGGCCTGGCCGATGAAATCAAGCAGGAGTTGGCCAGAAACTATATTGCCCGCACAAAAAACCTGCTGGCAATCAAGCAGGCGCTTCTGGACACGGGCTATGACAATGAGACCGTTAATCGGACGATCGATGAAATGCTGCGTGAATACCAGGACAGCTATCTTCGCGCAATCAAGATGGCATTGTCAAAGGTCGCGGATAAAGGCATCGATAAGGCGATGGGCAAGGCTGGATTGCTAAAGCTTTTCCTCTACACCGTAGACGAAAGCAACCGTCTTCTTGGAACGACAAAAACAGTCAACCATTTGAAATCGGTATACGCAACCGCATCGTACTCCTATGCGTTGGTTGAAAAGTTTAACCAGTATGCACAGATCATCCGTTCCGGGAAGTATACGCAGGCAGACATTGATCAATGTAATCAATATTTTGAGCTTGCCCGGCAGGCCAAAATTCAGGAATATCAGGCAATCGTTGACTTTACAAACGAGCAACTCAGCAGTATCAGTATTGCTACAGCGCAGAAAAAAGCAGACGCCCGGCAAATGATTCAGGAAATCGAAGCCGAAATTCAGAGGCTGTCTGCACTGAAGGACACTGCTGATGCAGCGTATCAGCAGCTTGAAGGAGGCATGGGAGGCAGATGAGCATTTATTCCACCGCCACTCTGACGATGCTTGGCGGGCGGGAGGAGCAGCAGGATGCGTATTGTTTGGAACGGCGGTGGGGAGAGATCTTCGCGGCGGTCTGCGACGGGATCGGCGGTCTGCCGGACGGCGCGCAGGCCAGCCGGAGCGCCGTGCAGACGCTGCTGACTGCATTTCGCGGAAACCCGCAGGCTGCGCCCTCCTATCTCTATCAGCAGACGATCGATTGGATGGACCGGGCCGTTGCGGAGCAGACCGCCGGAGGCGGCTCGACCATTGTAAGCGTTTGGGCGCGCGGCGACGGGCTGTACTGGCTGTCCATCGGCGACAGCGGTTTGTTCCTTCTGCGCGGCGGCAGGCTGCGGCGTCTCGTTCCGGAGCATAATTATGCTGCGTTCTTAAATCAGCGGTTGGAAAAGGGTGAGATCAGCCAACTGTTTTACGACCGGGAGATCAGGCGCGGCCGGGCGCTGACAAGCTATCTTGGGATGAACGGCATTGGCCTGTATGAGCAGAATCAGCAGCCGATGGCGATCGAACGGGGAGACGTGATTTTGCTGTGCTCCGACGGGCTGATGCAGGCGCTTAGCACGCAGACGCTGGAGGAACTGCTTTCCCAGCCCGGCACTGCGCAGCAGCTGACAAAAAAACTTCAGACCGTGCTGCTGAGTCACAGCGACGCCATGCAGGATAATACCACGCTGGTCCTGATCAAACGACACCGATAAATGGAGACGACAACATGAATAAAGTGCTTTGTAACAAGAATCACTATTACGATGCGGACAAGTTTTCGGCTTGCCCGCATTGCGCGCGGGCAAAGGCTTTTTTAGAACGGACAGCGCAGACGGCGCAGCACGCCGCACCGCCTGCGCAGGACGGGCCCGCAAAGGGCGGATACTGGAGTCTCGATGATCTGCGCGGGAAAACGTCTTTGCCGGACACGCCGGTGGCCGGGTTCTCCGCGCCGCCGCCTGTGCAGGCGGGGACGCCCCGGCTGGATATTATGCACACCACGCCGCTGTTCCCGCCGGACGGGATGCAGCTGCCGGTTCCGCCTGTGCCTGTGCAGGAGCAGCAGACGGTTTGCCCAAGCTGCGGTGCGCGGATGGATGGAGCGGAGCGGCAGCCATATTGCCCGTTTTGCGGAGCACGGATGGACAAAGCGGTTCTGCCGGCGTCTGTGCAGGAACGGCAGTCCGAGCCGAAGCCGGTTCCGGAACCCGAACAGCCGCTTTCTCCGGCTTCGGAGCAGGAGAATGAGATCATTCTGGAAGAACCTGCTATTCTAGCTGACGAGCCGGAACCCGCGCCCGTTGCATCGCAGGAGTCTGTGCCTGTCCAGATGCCAAAACCGGCGTTTTTTCCGGCCTCTGCGCCGGACGATGGACGCACGCACATCCTGTATTCCGGAGAGATGAATCAGATTGAGCCTGTGGTCGGCTGGCTGGTCTGTGTGCTGGGCGGTCAGCAGGGACTGTCATTCCCACTTGCCGGCGGCAGAAACCGGATCGGGCGCGCTGCGGATATGGATGTGTGTCTCGGTTCGGATCCCGAGGTTTCCCGGAATGCGCACTGCATTCTCACGTTTGACCCGGCCTCGGAAGCGTTTTATCTGCAGCCCGGCGACGGACGCGGACTGACGTATCTGAACGACGCGCTGCTGCTGACTCCGATGCAGCTGAAGGCGCATGATCTGATCCGTACCGGTGCGACGACGCTCCTGTTTGTCCCGCTGTGCGGAGAGTCGTTCCATTGGAATACTTATTTTCATAAGGAGCAGAAATGAGAACCTGTGAAAAATGCGGCAGGCCGATTGCGGATTCTGCCGCGGCGTGTCCATACTGCGGCTATTCGCAGACGGAGGAAGTGCCAAACGCGCTGCAGCCGGGTTGGGAGATCGCCGGGCGGTACCGCATCGAGTCTGTGATCGGTATCGGCGGCTTTGGCATTACATACCGCGCCTACGACAAAAAGCTTGCGTGTACGATTGCACTGAAGGAATATTTCCCATCCGGCATTACCAACCGCATTCCCGGCAGCAAGGAGGTCATCCTCTATGCGGGAAAACGGACGGAAGAATTTCGGCAGGGCTATGCGCGCTTTCTGAACGAGGCACAGAATATGATGCAGTTCCATTCGGTCCCGAATATCGTGCAGGTGCGGGAATATTTTGAAGAAAACGGAACGGCCTATATCGTTATGGAATATCTGCGCGGTCACACGCTGAAAACGGAGATCGAGCGCGCCCCGCTGGAGTGGGAACGCACGGTCGCTATCGGCGCGGTCGTCTGTGATGCGCTCGCTGCGCTGCACCGGAAGGGAATCGTCCACCGGGACGTCAGCCCGGACAACATCTTCCTGTGCGACGACGGTAAGATCAAGCTGATCGATTTCGGGGCTGCCAGGGTTTCTGTGCAGCAGACCCCGCTGACGGTCGTGTTCAAGGACTGCTTTACCCCGCCGGAGCAGTACTCCCGCTCCGCACATCAGGGGCCGCAGACGGATATTTACGCGTTGGGCGCTACGCTGTACACTGCGATGCTCGGCAAAAAACCAGAAAGTGCGCTTAACCGCTGGCCGACGGATCATCTTAAGGCCCCGCATGCTCTGAAGCCCGAGATTCCGGAGCCGGTCAGCAATGCTGTCATGCAGGCGCTGGCGCTGGAGCCGGAACTGCGGTTTTCCCGTGCGGAGGAGTTTTCCCGCGCGCTGCTCCAATACCAGCAGACGAAAAGCCTTGAAAAAACACGGAAAGAAAAGCAGCGCAGGAAATGGATCAGTCTGTTGAGCGTGTTTCTGGTGCTTGCCATCGTCGGCGGCACGGTCGGGTATCTCTGGCTCAGCCGCGCGGCCAAGGCGACGCTGCCGGACGCGACAGTCGATATCTGGTTTACCGCGGACCCGCTCCGCGCAAGCGGACAGAATAAGATCGCCGCGCTGAACGCTGCTGCCGACGCGTTTCGGACGCTGTACCCGAATGTTGAACTGCGGCTGCAAAGCATTGCGCCCGAGCAATATGAGCAGCAGCTCAAGCAGGCAGAGCAGGATGGGACATTGCCGGTTTTGTTCGAGCGCACTGCGCAAAACGCTGAACTTGCCTGCAACGCAAAGGCAATCCGTCAACTGAACCGGCAGATCTCTTCGGAGGAGTTCCGCCTGGCTGCACCGGTCAGCGGGGAATATGCCGCGCTTGGCTATGGGCTTCCCGTTTTGTATGCGTCAAATGCCTGCGCCGAGGGCATCGGCTTCGATTTCCGGCAGGCTACCGGCGCAACGCTTACCAGCCTGGCCAGTCTCGATCTCAAGGCCGGGATGAAGGCGTCGTTTTTACCCGCCTATGAGGTGCTGTTCCAGAGTTCCATCCCGGAAACGGATAATATGAAGGTCAGCGCGGATACGCTGGATGCGTTCTTGTCCGGTGAACAGGGCCTGTATTACGGAGATACTGCAGACGCCGCTGATGTGCAGGCGCAGATGACAGGACGCTACCGGCTGTACGCCGTGCAGTCGCCGGAGTCAGCCTGCATGCTCCAGAATGTCTGGTCAATTACACAAAAGGCCTCAAAAAAAGAAACGGCCTGCGCCGTGCGGTTCCTGTCGTATCTTTTGAGTGAGGACGGACAGCGCTGTTTGTATCTTGAGAACCATTATCCCTGCGTCCCCATATCCAGCGCGGTATATGAGGAGTACCGAGACATTGCCGGAGAACTTGCGGATATTCTTGCCGAGACGCAGCCCCGGTCGTGCGGAATCGCGTAGAAAGAGAGGAAAAACATGAAAATCTGCTTTGGATGCTTTGAGCAATACGACGACTCGTTCGACATCTGCCCGCACTGCGGCTATGCAGAGGGAACCGAGCCGGAACTTGCGACCTATATGCGGCCGGGCGCAATCTTGAAAGAGCGCTACGTCATTGGCCGCGCACTGGGGCATGGCGGCTTCAGCGTGACTTATCTCGCGTGGGACGCGCTGCTGCTGCATAAGGTTGCAATCAAGGAATATCTGCCCAGCGAGTATGCTACCCGCCGCCCCGGCGAGAGCCGCTTGACTGTTTTTACAGGAAAAGAAGGCGAATATTTCCAGTTTGGCAAGGAAAAATTCCTGGACGAAGCAAAGCGCCTGTCCGCGTTTCAGGATGAGGAAGGCATTGTCCACGTCTACGACTGCTTCTCCGCAAACGAAACGGCCTATCTCGTGATGGAATATCTCGACGGTATCACGCTGAGCGAGTATCTGAAAAAGGAATCGGCTGTCTCGCCGCAGGGACGGATTGCGCCGGAGAAGGCGATTGCCATGCTGACGCCGATCATGCTGTCGCTGCAAAGGGTCCATGACAGCGGAATGATTCACCGGGACATCGCGCCGGACAACATCATGGTTTTGAAGGACGGCGGCGTCCGGCTGATCGATTTCGGTGCTGCGCGCCATGCTGTCCACGACTGCGGCAAGAGCATGACCGTGATCATCAAGGACGGCTATTCGCCCGAGGAGCAGTATAACAGCCACGGCGTACAGGGCCCGGCGGCTGATGTCTATGCACTCAGCGCGACGCTCTATCAGATGATGACAGGCGTTACGCCGCCAGGCGCGATTGAGCGCGGGGAATATCTGCAGCAGCACAAGCGCGATCTGCTGCCGCCCCCGTCCAAATACAACAAGGCTATTACAAAGGCGCAGGAAACGGCGCTTCTCAACGGCATGGCCCTGCATACGCAGGAGCGCACGCAGAGCGTGGCTGAACTCTATGAGGAACTGACCGCGCAGACGCCGGCCCGGCGCGTGCAGGAGACAATCCGTAAGCGCGGCAGCTTCAGCTGGCCGCTCTGGGCGAAGATCGCTGCAGGCGTGTTGACGGCCGCGATTGCTGCGGGCGGCGTTTTGCTCTATCTCAACCGCGGTCAGAAGCCCGTTGTGACGAAGGACGGCTATGTTCTGAGTCCGAACGTTGTGAATATGCAGGTCGTCGATGCGGTAGCAACGGCGGAAAAGGCCTCACTGCGTTTGGTCGTGGAGGGTTCTGATTACGACGCGGGCGTCGAGCAGGGGCGTATTCTGAGCCAGGATCCGAAATCCGGTACGAAGCTGGAACCCTCGTCCGATCTGCGGGCCACGGCTAGTCTTGGCAAGGAGCGGCCTGCGGGTACTATGGGAGATACGACGTCCATGCTCAAGGATGCTGCGGAGGATTATCTGACGCAGATGGGTATTTCGGACAAGCAGATCAAATGGGAATATGTTTCAAGCAGCACGGAAATGCCCGGAACCATCGTCGATCAGAGCGTAACGCCCGGCTCACCGCTGACCTCCGACTCGAAGATCACGCTCCGTGTTGTGGAAGAGCCGGACGAACCGGTAACGCCTCTGCCTGAGCCGCCCTCGGACGGCAGTGACTCAGACGGATCAGTTGACATTGCTGTGGTGGTTCCGTCCGCAGATTCCTATGTGACGGTCCGCGATTATGTCGGCCAGCCGTTTGACACAGCCAAGCAGGATTTGCGCACGCTGTTGCTTTACGGCGTCAAATGCGCGCTGCGCTACCATCCGTCTATCCCGAGCGGCAGCATCATCCAGCAGTCTCCGGCGAGCGGCGAACAGGTTCTGAAGGGAACCGGCGTCTATTTCGTCGTCAGCCTCGGCCCGCAGAAGCAGCTTGTGCCGAATGTTCTGTATAAGGATCAGGCGGAGGCGGAGCGGCTGCTGGCGCAGAGCGGCTTTGGCTCTGCGGCGCAGGGCGTCACATGCAGCTATGTTGCGCTCGGCCATGTCGCGGCGCAGACGCCGCTCGGCGGCAGCGAGGCGGCGCCCGGCACCAAAATTGGGCTGGACATCAGTTCCGACAGCACCAACCAGCCTTCGCAGTCCAATGTTACGATCAATCAGTTCAAGCCGCTGCTCGATCTTCAGGTCGGCGAGACGTTCAATCTGGCGGATACGCTGCAATACAGCGGAAGCGCAGGTTCCATCGTCTGGTCGTCCAGCGATCCTTCCTCCGTCTTTGTTGACGTGGACGGTTATGTTGTTGCGATTGCTCCCGGTGCGGCGACGGTCACTGTTGTGGTTGGCGGCGAAGCGGCTTCCTGTTATGTGACTGTCAATGACAGTCGCCCGCTGGAAATGGTGGGAAGCGTCATTCTGGAGGTCGGTGAGGAATTCCCGCTCTGCCAGCAGCTTGGGGACATTGACGCGAGCATGGTTTACTGGGTTTCTGCCGATCCGCGCGTTGCCTCTGTTCTGTGGAATGGCGTTGTGACCGGCGTTGCGGAGGGCTGCACCTTTGTGACCGCGCTCTATGCGGGACAGGTCAAGCAGTGTACCGTGTGGGTGCTCGATTCCGACAGCTATATAAAGGTAAAGCGCTTTGACCAGAACACCAAGCAGCAGGACGCGGAGGCCGCTTTGCAGGCAGCAGGGGTGCAGTATGCTGTCAAGAAGGTTCATAACAGTCAGGTCGCCGCGGGCTGCGTTGTTGATTTCCAGTTCAACGGCTACAGCGACTCGGATTACTATTACATCTCCGGTACGCGCACGCCCGACCTGTGCATCAGCAGCGGCGGCGGAACCACGCAGCAGCCGGCAAAGGAACCGGCGAAGGAACCGGCCAAGCAGCCCGAGAAGGAGCAGCCCGCCGGGAAGGCGTCGCTGTCTGTCGTCAACCGGCCGAGCAAGACAACCTATTATATCGGCGACAAGCTGAATACCACCGGTCTGAGTGTCCGCTATACCGACACTGCGGGCAAAACGCAGACCATCACCAGCGGCTTCACGACCAACGCCGATCTGAGCAGCGCAGGCTCCAAGCAGGTCACTGTCACCTATCAGGGCGTCAGCACGACCTTCAACGTCACGGTCAAGACGCCGAGCGTCACCGTCACGCAGGAGGAACTGAACGAGGGCCTGCGCCTGTACGCCACGACTGACCCCGCCGGTCAGGACGTGACCTGGAGTTCGTCGAATCCGAGCGTCGCGTACTTTGAGGGTAAAACTCTTCACGCAGCTGGCTCAGGCACTGCGGTCATTTCCGCCACAATGACCTACAACGGCCGTAAATATTCCGGCTCAACAACGGTCGTCGTCGGGGAAAAGCAAGCGGAAAAAGAATATCACTTCGCTATCTCAGTATTAGGTGGTTCGGAAGAATACGCTTGCTATAGTGTAGACACAAACATTCCGGGCTATCAGAGAAACCAGACCGTATGGTCTGTTACACCGTCACAGGGAGACTGGTTCCAAGATACTGACGGGTTCCTGTATGTAAATCGAGCCATCGACTGTACTATCACTGCTTTATATAATTACAAAAAGCCAGATGGTTCTTTCTATTCCGCCACATATACGCAAACAGCAAAACGGACTGAGTATACGTTTGGCATCAGTCTTGTCAGCAGAGATATCGCGGCAGGCCGCGCATCCTTTACAATTAACACCACTATCCCCGGCTGTACGAACAACAATGTCACATGGAACGTTGTGTCCGAGCACCGCGGCGGCAGCCTTTGGGATGGACAGTATTATACGGTCGATGAATTCGGCATGACAAACGGCGAATCGTATGTCCTGAATGCAAGCTATGTCTATGACGGCAGAACCTACACAGCCTCCTGTACCGTCACCTGCACATGGGGCAGCGACAATGCTGACGGATACAGTCTTTCCGAAGACCGCGAAGACGGCTGGAAAGACGAATCCGCAGCTTCCGGATTCAGAACTGCAGTCCCGGACTGCACCAGCGTCGCTGCACCATCAGAAGCAGGGAATATGTGGCGCAATAGGCGCTGCAGCCGTATGTACGGCGGGTATCCAGCACCGGCATGATTTTTTTGTGAAACTACTCGCAGTATCATAACCCTTCGCAAGCCTCTTTTTTCCCTCAAGCACAGCGCCCGGCTCTTTTACGGAGCCGGGCGCTGTCACGTTTTGAATCAAACGTCCAAGTTTAGGGCACAAACCCGCAATCCAGCGAAGCGATTGCGGGTTTGAACGAAGAAAGACCTTTGCTGTCGAGATGGACGCGCCCTAAGCGGTCATCTGACATACAAAGGTCATTTCTGAGTGGTGCCGGTGGCGGGGCTCGAACCCGCACGGTTGTTACGCCGAGGGATTTTAAGTCCCTTGTGTCTGCCATTCCACCACACCGGCAGATGGGAATATTTTAGCACTGAAAAGCGGGTGCGTCAAGAACAGAAACGGGCGGGGGAAGGAGAAAACGATAAATGTCCTGTTTTTGGGACAAGACCGGACAGGCGACAGTAGAAAATTTTATCGATTCTTTGGGCGTTCTGCCATCTTGAAAAACTAGAACAAATGTTTTAATATAAAAACACTGCCTCAAACATCAGCAGCTGGAAGAACGGAACGGAATTTAGGAGTGGATGCAGGATGACGAAACACCGAGCAGACAGACCAGACAAACGGGAAACGGCGGACGAGCAGATCGTCCGGATGTTTGCGGCGCTGAGCCGGGAAGAAAAACAGCAGTTTCTTACTTTTTTTGAAAGCGCTCTAAAAACGCGATCATGGCCTGCTTCAGATCATCGTCAGCATGAGAAAGAAGTTCCCTGAGTCTCGTGTCGAGCGGATCCTCCTCGTCGGACGGCGCGCCGGCGGGGAGTTTTTTTTCATCCGTTGCACCGGTGAGGTAGGCGGGCGTCGTGCCAAGCGCGGCGGCGACGATCTGAAGCTGGTCGGCGCTGGGCTCGGATTTGCCGGCCTTCCAGTCCTGGCATACGGTTGGCGTGCGGCCAATGCGGCGGGCGATGGATGCTTTGGTCACGCCTGTCTCATGGATCAGCGATTCAAATCTGCTATAAATAAACAAAACAGCCACCTCGCAGTTGTGCAAAATAGAGAATCAAACAAAAGTGCGACACACTCCCCTTGACAATCGTATATTAATGCGATATATTCAGAGGGCAGATGCGGAGAACGCGGCGGGCCGGGAGAAACTGGGTCTGCCAGACATGAAAAAGAGCGGCGCCGCAGCCGGAGATTCAAACAACTTTATTGTATCCGGCGCGGCGCGTTTTGTCAACCGCGTATCGCATAAAAATATGATTTTGGTGACCGATGATTCAATCGACAAGAGTCATCTGCGGTTCCTTGGGGAGGTGCAGGAGGATGATGCGCAGCTGCGTCTGCCGGTGGTGCGGCGAGGCCGTTACGGAGGCGGACGAGCGGTATGAGGCGATGGACGGCACGGCGGTACATGCGGCGTGCATGGAGGAATTCCTGCTGGAAACGGTGGGGGTGGAGGCGCTGGCGGCGCGAGCGGGGTATGAACACAGACGGGAGGTGGAGATGGATGCAGAACGGGGAGAAGAGCTTTGAGCCGGTATGGTGCCCGTTTTACCGGGAGGACAGCGGCAGGAGCATTTACTGCGAAGGAATCACGGACGAAAGCTTTCTGCGGCTGACGTTCGCTTCAGGCCGGGCGAAGCGGCAGCAGATGGAGATTTTCTGCAGGACGAAAAACTGCGGAAAATGCGAACTCTATACCGCCATCAATGCGAGGTATGCGGATGACTGAGGAAAAGGCCGGAAAGGCACGCCGGGATCCCATTGAAAAGGCGTCCGGAAATCTGGAAAAGGCGCTGGAAACGATCTCGAAGCGGCTGCTGGATCAGATCAAGGACGGCGAAACGCCGAGCAAGGAGTTGGGGGAATTGGCGAAGGTGATGAAGCAGGCGGTCGAGATCCGGCAGGAGCTGCAGGAGGAACGCGGCGGACAGGAAACGGGCGTCCGTGTGGTATTTGAGCGGGAAGCGGAGGAATTTTCAGGATGACGGAACTGCGCATCGGCGTGCCGAACGAGAAGCAGAGGCGCTTTTTGCTGGACCGGCACCGGCACATCGCTTACGGCGGGGCAAGAGGCGGCGGGAAAAGCTGGGCGGTGCGTACGAAGGCGAAGCTGCTGGCGCTGCGGTACGCAGGAATCAAGCTGCTGATCGTGCGAAGGACACTGCGGGAATTGCAGAACAATCACATTGACCCGCTGCGGCAGGATTTGGCGGGGATTGCGAAGTATAAGGCGTCTGACAAGCGGTTTGAATTTCCAAATGGATCGACGATCACGTTCGGCTACTGCGCGTGCAACGGCGATATGGGACAGTACCAGGGCGCAGAATACGACGTGGTGTTTCTCGACGAGGCCGGGCAGCTGCAAAAGGCGTGGATCGACGCAATCAACGCCTGCGTGCGCGGGACGAACGGGCTGCCGAAGCGGACGTATTACACGCTGAACCCCGGCGGGCCGGGGCATGGGTATTTTAAGCGGCTGTTCATTGACCGCCGGTTCGAGACGGGCGAGGAGCCGGAAAATTACAGCTTTGTGCAGGCGCTGGTGACGGACAACCGGGCTTTAATGCGGCAGCAGCCGGAGTATCTGAAGCAGCTGGAGACACTGCCGCCGAAACTGCGCGAGGCGTGGCTGTACGGGTCATGGGACGTGTATGAGGGGCAGTTTTTTGAGGACTTCCGCGATGTGCCGGAGCATTATCAAGACCGGCAGTGGACGCATGTGATCGAGCCATTTACGCCGGATAAGGGATGGACAGTCTGCCGGAGTTATGACTTCGGGTATGGAAAGCCGTTTTCCTGTGCATGGTGGGCAGTTGACTACGATGGAGTTATTTACCGCATTCTGGAACTTTACGGGTGTACGAAGACGCCGAACGAGGGCGTCAAGTGGACGCCGGACCGGCAGTTTGCCGAGATCCGGCGGATCGAGACGGAGCATCCGTGGCTCAAGGGCCGGGAGATTACAGGCGTGGCGGACCCGGCGATCTGGGACGCTTCACGCGGGGAAAGCGTGGCGCAAACGGCGGCGCGGTACGGCGTGTATTTTACGCCGGGCGATAACGAGCGCATCGCGGGCTGGATGCAGTGCCATTACCGGCTGCAATTCGACGAAAACGGGTACCCGCGCATGTATGTGTTCAAAAATTGCAGGGCGTTTATCCGGACGGTGCCGCTGATGCTGTATTCGCAGACGCGGCCGGAGGATCTGGACACGGCGATGGAGGATCATGTGTGCGACGAATGGCGGTATTTCTGTATGTCGCGTCCGGTGAAGCCAATGATGCAGGCGCAGACGGCGGCGGTCTGGTCAGACCCGCTGAACCAACTGAAATAAGGAGGAAGCAATGGAGGTACGGACAACAGGTGTCCCCGTGATCGGGGAGCGGGAACTGCGGAGGGCGGCGGACATTCTGCGCCGCTACAAGCAGGGCAAGCAGAATCTGGAACGGCGCATCATCGCCGACGAGGACTGGTGGAAGCTGCGGCAGTGGCGGCAGTTTTCGGACAAGGGCAACCCGAACGATGACCGGCCCGCGTCCGGGTGGCTGTTCAACGTCATCATGGGCAAGCATGCGGACGCGGTCGCGGCCTATCCGGGGCCGGTCATCCGCCCGCGGGAACCGGACGACCGGCAGGAGGCGCAGATGCTCTCGTCAATCATTCCGTGCATTTTGGAGCAGAACGATTTTGAAGAGGTCTACTCCGATACCTGCTGGCAGAAGATGAAGCAGGGTACAGGCGTGTGGGGCGTGTACTGGGACCAGGAGAAGCTTGGCGGACTGGGAGATATTTCGATTCGGCCCGTGAATGTGCTGAACCTGTTTTGGGAGCCGGGCGTAACGGATATCCAGAAGTCGCAGAATGTGTTTTATCTGGAACTGGAGGACAATGAGGCGCTGCTGGCGGCGTATCCGCAGCTGGCGGGAAAACTCGGCGGGAGCAGCGTGGTGCTTTCCCGTTACCGGACGGACGATGCGGTAGATCTTTCGGAAAAGACGCTGGTGGTAGATTGGTATTACAAGAAGCGCGTGGGCGGAAGGACGGTGCTGCACTACTGCAAGTATGTGGGCGAGACAGTCTTGTACGCGACGGAGAACGACACGTTTGTCCCGTCGGTCACGCGCGAGGCACGCGACCCGGAGACGGGCGAGGCGGTTTTGGTGCAGACGCCGGTGCGTGCGCCGACGTGTGAGCGGGGACTGTATGACGACGGGGATTATCCGTTCATCTTTGACCGGCTGTTTCCCATCGAAGGCTCGATCTGCGGGTACGGATACATTGATATCGGCAAGGGCGCGCAGGAGCAGATTGACCGAATGGATCAGGCTATTGTGAAGAACACGATCATGGCGGCGACGCCAAGATGGTTCCGCCGCTCGGACGGGTCAGTTAATGAGCAGGAATACGCGGATTGGACGAAGCCGTTTGTGCATGTGGACGGGAATCTGGGACAGGACTCCTTACAGCAGGTGCAGGTCAATATGCTGCCGGGGATCTGCGTGCAGGTTTTGAACAACAAGATCGAGGAACTCAAATGGACGACGGGCAATACGGATGTGACGAACGGACAGGTTTCGTCCGGTGTGACGGCGGCCTCGGCCATCGCGGCTTTGCAGGAGGCATCCGGGCGCAGCTCACGCGCATCGACGCAGTCGGCATACCGGGCTTATGCGCGGCTGATCCGCATGGTGATCGAACGCATCCGGCAGTTTTACGATCTGCCGCGCAGGTTCCGCATTGTGGGCGCAGGCGGGGCAGAGGAGTTTGTGTCCTACTGCAACGCGCGGCTGAAGGCGCAGAGCATGGGGCCGGAGGCGCTCATGCGGATGCCGGTGTTCGACGTCAGTGTTGCGGCGCAGAAGCACACGGCCTATACGAAGCTGGCGCAGAACGAACTGGCGCTGCAGTTTTTCCAGCTGGGCTTTTTCCGGCCGGAGATGGAGACGCAGGCGCTGGCGTGCCTCGATATGATGGACTTTGACGGCAAGCAGCAGATCTTGCAGAAGATTCGCTCCGGCGCGGATGCGGCGGCGTGGCAGCGCATGGCGCTGACGCTGGCGGGGCGGTACGAGCCGGAACTGTATGCGCGGCTGGCGAGCTCGCCCTCACCGGAGGCTCCGGGCGGGATGCAGACGGCAAAGAAGCAGGACGCGGAGCCGGCCAGAGTGCAGCAAGCGCGCAGGCGCGCCGGAGAGGCGGCGCAGCCGGGATGATTGAGGTATGGCTGGGAAAAACGGCGCTGACGGTGCGCGGGCACGCAGGGTTTTCGCGGTATGGCAGCGATATCGTCTGCGCGGCGGCGTCAATGCTGGCGTTCGCGCTGGCGGAGGCGGTGCAGGCGGCGGGGCTGAAAACACCGCCGGTGATCGAATCGGGCTGCGGAGGCTTCCGGCTGGAAGTGTCTGCGGACAAACGGGAGCAGGCGCGGCTGGACGGCATGTTTGAGACGGTTCGCGCAGGATACCGGCTGCTCTCAGCGCGGTATCCGGACTATGTGCGGGTTTTGGGTGAACGTGACCCTGAAAATAAGTTGGAAAGACCCGAGTGTCGCCCGCTTGAAGGGCAGAAGGAGGAACGGAATGGAGAAGTTTGATTGGCTGCAGGCGTTTGCAGCAGAGCAGCAGGAGCAGCCGGAACCGGGCGTATCGGCGGACGCCGCGCCGGAGGATGTGCAGGAGCGCGCAGAGGCGTTCCGGGCGCTCATCCAGGGACCGTACAAGAAGGACTATGACAGACAGGTGCAGACGATCGTGCGCGAGCGGCTGAAAAATTGCGCGAGAAGCGAGCAGGTGCTTAAATCGCTGAGCCCGGCGCTGCAGAAGACCTTCGGCGTGGACGCGGCGCAGCTTACGCCGGAGCAGGCGGAGCGGCTGGCTGCTTGCTCGCCGGAGGGCAGAGTCCCGGCAACGCCGGAGCAGCGCGAGGAAGCGATGCGGCAGGGGTATGAAGCGCTCCGCGAGCAGTTTGCGGCAGTGCGCGAGGCGTATCCTGGCGCGCAGCTGCATGAGGAACTGGAAAGTCCCATGTTCATGCGCCTGGTTATGCGCGGTGTGGATGCCAGAAGCGCCTACGAGTTGACACACTTGCAGGAACTTCGTGCAGGTGCGATGGCATACGGCGCAAGACGCGCACGCGAGGAATTGACGGCGGCCATGCAGGCGGGTTACCTCCGCCCGCGCGAGAGCGGCATGGCCCCGGCGGCTTTCGGCGCATTTGCCGAGAGTCCGGAGCATTGGTCCAGACAGACGAGAGAGGAACTGAAGGCGCGTGCCAGACGGGGCGAGACCGTCCGGCTCTAAGTAACCGCTGATAGCGCTTGCTGATTGCATCATCGGTTACATGAGGAAAGGAGAAGTTTTTATGAATCTGAAACAGGAACTGAATTTGCAGCTGTTTGCTGACGCGGGTACGCTGGTGAATGCCAGCGGCAATTATGTGAACGCGTATTCCGGCGAGACAAATGCCTTCCCGGAAGGAGGCGGCATGACGGCGTCCATGAAGACGTTTTACGACACGGAACTGCTGGAAAACGCACGGCCAGAACTCATTCATACGCAGTTTGCCCGCAAGCAGGCGCTGCCTGCCGGCCGCGGCAAGACCGTGGAATGGCGCAAGTGGAACACGCTTGAGGACGCGGGCGCGCTGACCGAGGGTGTGATCCCGACGGGTCAGAAGTTCGGCCAGAGCGCTGTGACGCAGGCGATCACCCAGTACGGCACCTATGTGTCCGTGTCCGATCAGCTGGAACTGCACGCCATTGACGATGTGATTTTGGGCGCGGCGGAGGAATTGGGCGCGTCTGCCGGTACGACGCAGGATAAGCTGGTGCGCAATGTCGCCGCAGCAGGCACGAACGTGCAGTACTGCGACAAGGTCGGCACGAACGGCGCGCATACCGCCGTAACCAGCCGCGCGGGGCTGGACACCACCGCAAAGCTGACGCCGGACGAGGTCAACAAGGCGGTGACGCTGCTGAAAAAACTCAAGGCCCCGAAAATTGACGGCAAGTACATTGCCATCATTCACCCGTCCGTTGCATACGATCTGCGTTCGTCCGAGGCGTGGATCGAGGCGCACAAGTACGCGGGTCTGACGGAACTGTTTACCGGTGAGATCGGCGAACTGCACGGCGTGCGCTTCATCGAGACGACCGAGGCCAAAATCTTCAACGGCGAGGGCTGCCCGGTCAAGACGGCAGCGGATACGTCCAAGGGCACGCCTGCGGAGTATTACAGCGTCTATGCAACGCTCTTCCTCGGCAAGGATGCCTACGGCATGATCGACCCCGAGGGCGGCAATCTGGAGATGATCATCAAGGACAAGGGGCAGGTCGGCGGACCGCTCAACCAGTTCTCGACGCTTGGCTATAAGTTCTCCAGTGCGGCGAAGATCCTGTATGAGGACCGTATGGTGCGCGTGGAAAGCTGCGGCGCGTATTCTGCCGAGGACGAAGCAAACTGAGGAAGCAAGATGGAGACCGGCGCAAGCCGGTCTCCGGAGAAGACAGGACAGGAAGGGAGAATTGTCATGGAAAACGCATTTGCAGGTATGAAGACCATCACACTGCCGCGCGCGGGCGGCACGGAGCAGCAGTCGGTGTTTGTCTGCGTCAACGGACGCACGTTTCAGGTGCCGCGCGGCAAGGCCGTCGAGGTACCGGAGCCGGTGTATGAGGTGCTGGAGAATGCCAGGCGGCAGCTGGAGGCGGCACGGAAGATCGAAGATGAACTGGCCGCAGGCTAAAGGCGGCAGGACGAAAGGAGGCGGGGCACATGACCATCCGCGAGGCGCTTGAGACGGTTGATCGGCTGAAACCCAATCAATATGGCAGCGCAGACAAGCTGCGCTGGTTGTCGGAACTGGACGGAGCGGTATACCGCGAGATCCTGACGCAGCATGAAATGGACGTCCCGGCGTTCGCGGGCTACACGCCGGAAGCGGATCTGGACGGAACGGTACTGCTGATCGCGTGGCCGTATGACGAAATTTACCGGTGGTATCTAGAGATGAAGATCGATGATGCCAACGGGGAGATGACGAAGTACAACAATTCCGCCGCCAAGTACAACATGTACTATCAGGCATACCAGAATGCATGCAACCGGGCGCATCTGCCGAAGAGCGAAGCGGCGTATTTCAGACTGTAGGGGGGATGCGGGGTGTTTTATCCGAAGCTGACGGAGCAGCGGCAGCAGACGCTGACCACCGAAGCGTTCCTCGGCTATGATCACAATCTGAAGCTTTCGGACGGGGAATTTTATGACATGGAGAATCTGACGTCGGACAGCTATCCGCTGCTTGCGCCGCGGGCGCGGCGGGGGACGGTGCAGGCGCTTTCTGGAGTGCAGGCAATCTGCGCGCGGGATGCGCTGTGCTGGGTGCAGAATCAGGTCTTGTACATCAATGGCGCTTCCATGGAGGCCTACATGCCGTCGGTGAACATCAAGGCGGGAGAAAAGCAGCTTGTTTCCATGGGCGCATATTTGTGCATCTTTCCGGACGGGATCTATTTCAATACCGAGAAGTATTCTGACAACGGCTATATGGGGCAGGAGAATGTGATCGACGCGGAGAGCGAGAACGTGGAAATCTCCCTTTGCCTTGCTGACGGGTCGGCACTGACGGTGAGTTATGCACAGGCCGCGCAGCCGGAGAGCCCGTCAAACGGACAGTACTGGCTGGACACATCCGGCAAACTCCACACACTTAAGCAGTGGGCGGAGGCGTCGGGGCAGTGGGTATCCGTGCCTACGGTATATCTGAAGCTGTCGGCAAACGGCATCGGCAGGGGATTCAAGCAGTATGACGGTATCCAGCTGTCGGGTCTTGCTGGAAACGAACAGATCGAGAAGCTGAACGGCAGTCAGATCCTTTACGCTGTGGACGAAAGTTATATCGTGATCGTGGGGCTTGTTGATGAGACGGCGAAGGTCACGAGCGGGACGGTGAAGACGGCCCGGCGCGTGCCGAGCATGGACTTCGTCACAGAATGCGGCAACCGGCTCTGGGGCTGCAAGTACGGCGTGGCGGACGGCGAGACGGTGAATGAGATCTACTGCTGCAAACTGGGCGATTTTAAAAACTGGGCGTGCTATCAGGGCGTGGCGACGGATTCGTGGCGGGCAAGCTGCGGTACGGACGGGAAATGGACGGGCGCGGCGACGCTGGCCGACAGTCCGGTGTTTTTTAAGGAGGACTGCTTCCACCGGGTGTATCCGTCGGCGACGGGGGCGCATCAGGTGGTCGTGCAGAAATGCGCGGGTGTGCAGAACGGGTCAAGCAAGAGCCTCGTTGTAGTGGACGACCGGCTGTATTACAAGTCGCGCATGGGCGTGTGCGTGTATGACGGAAGTCTGCCGCAGGAGATCGGAAGCTGCTTCGGCACGGGGCTTTACTACAACGCCGTCGCGGGCGGCGTGCGTGGGAAGTACTTCATCAGCATGGAGGATGAGGCACATCACTGGACATTGTTCGTCTACGACACGCGAAAGGGGCTGTGGCACAAGGAAGACAGCGCCCACGCGGAGGACTTCGCGCGGGTGGACGATGAACTTTATTTCCTCGAAAACGGAACGCTCAAAACCGTGTACGGCAGCGTCGGAACGCTGGAAGGAGCGGTCGAGTGGATGGCGGAGACGGGGATCATGACGTATGGGCTCGTCGGGAAAAAGTATGTCTCGCGCATCAATCTGCGGATGCAGCTGCTGAGGGGCTCCTCTGTGGATTTCTGGGTGCAGTATGATTCGGACGGCGTGTGGCGGCACTGCGGACATATCGAGGGCCGGGGGCTGCGTACCTTCCTGCTGCCGGTCCGGCCCGCAAGGTGTGACCATCTGAAATTCCGGCTGACGGGAAAGGGCGAGATGAAGCTGTTCAGCCTGGCGCGGGTGCTGGAAGGCGGAAGCAATGTATAACGCGTTCTGTAGGGGCCGATGCCCACATCGGCCCGGCAGAATGCACGTCCGAAACGAAAAACGCTGCGGCGAAATTGAAGGTTCCCAGTGGGCCGGTGTGGGCATCGGCCCCTACAACGTACGGAAGGAGGTGCAGAGGATATGGGAAGTTTAACGCTTGCATATCCGTCCATTGCGGGGAAGACGACGCAGGAGCAGCTGGAGAGCATGCGGCGGTATCTGTGTTCCGTGACAGAGCAGCTGAATCTGGCGGACTGGTCGGCGAAGGCGGCGCTGACGGAGATCGCACAGGTCATTGATGCGGACGGGCTTCCGGAGGAGGAAAAGAAGACCACGCTTTCCGGCTATGCGGCTTTAAAGTCCCTCATCATCAAGACGGCGGATTTCGCGGCGGCGAATTCGGAAACGTGGTCAGCAAAGCTGTCCGGCAGCTATGTGGCAATCTCGGATTTTGGAAAGTATCTTGAGAAGACGCAGCTGACGATCGAGGGAAACTCCGTCGGAATTAAACAACTGTATGATTACACGGCAGGCGTGAACAATGCGTTTTCCGTGAATGCGCAGCAGTACATCAAGACGGGGCTGCTCTACTACAACGACGTGACGCCGGTGTATGGCGTGGGCGTGGGCAATATTGAAACGACCGTGACGGACAGCGGCGGAAAGATTGTGGACCGAACGAAAAACGAACTGCTGACCGTGACGCCGAAACGCATTTCCTTCTGGCAGGAGGGGCTGGAGGTCGCGTACCTGTCGGGCAAGAAGCTGCATTTTCCGTCCGGAACGCTGGAGGCCTACAACGCGAAGCTGACCGGGACGATCACGGCGGCGGCAGGCTCGGCCTTTGGGCCGTGGACGATTGCGGACGGGAGCATCTACCGCGTGGAAAACGCGTTCGGCAGCAGCGCGGGTATGTATTTCGGGACGGGCGGCCTCTCCGTATCAGACCGGTTTCAGGTGGACGCGAACGGATATCTGACGTGCTCGGGCGCGAGTATCTCCGGCGCGATCAGAGCCACGAGCCTGAATGTGACGGGCGCAACCATCACGGGGCTTACAGTCGATGCGGCAAACGTCACTGGCAATTTGTCTGCTTCGCGTATCAACGGCGGCATTCTGGATTTCAACAACTTTTCGGTCAATCACCTGTCGGCAAACGACATTACAACGGGGCTTTTATCGGCGGACTATATCAAGCTGGGCGGCGATATGGCGGTATACGATGCGCTGAACAGCGGTACTGTCGGCGGATGGCTCGGCTATACGACGGGCACCTACGGCGGCGCGGGGATCCATATGCAGAGCGGACTCGGCGAGGTCGTGGCGACGACGAGCGGCGCAAAGCTTTGCTATGGTGGCAATACGCTGTCCGTCACGGAGGGCGGCGCGCAGACGAACTGCCGAACGGCGGTGGGCGGCGATCTGGTCGTAAGCGGCAGCGCGGCTCCGGCGTATGACGGCGCGGGATCACTCGGGTTTTCTGATTACCGGTGGTCGGTCGTGTATGCGCAGACGGGCACGATCACCACATCTGATCGGGAGAAGAAAACGGAAATTTCGTATGAGTTGGAACGCTATGATGCGCTGTTTGAGAAGCTGCGTCCGGCAAGCTACCGGCTGAAAAACGGTGCGTCCGGCAGGACGCACACAGGTCTTGTTGCGCAGGATGTGGAGCAGGCGCTCCGGGACAGCGGTCTGACGGGGCAGGACTTTGCGGCCTTTGTGAAAACGCCGCGAAAGGACGGCAGTGCAGATTACGGCCTGCGCTATGAGGAGTTGATCACCCTGTGCATCCGGCAGATCCAGAGGCTGCAGACAAGGGTGAGGAAATTGGAGGAAACGGCATGAGTAAGCTTTCAAATGCGATTGGCGCGCTGCGTGCTGGGCTTGTGGAGGCGGTCAACGCCTCCGGGCTTCCGCCGTGCGTCGTCGGGATGGTGCTCGATCAGGTGCGCACGCAGGTGCGGCTGCTCGAAGCGCAGGAGGACGCGGAAGCAGAGGAGAAAAAGGAGGAAGACAATGGCGCTTTACAGAGTGCAGGGTAACGGAAAGGCTCCGGTGGGCTTGCAGGTGGGCGACGAGGTTGTGACGGGCGGCGGCACATACCGCATTCTTGGCGTAAATGCCGACGGCAGCTACCGCAGTTCGCTCAGCAACAAGTATCAGACGATCTATAACTATCGCGGCAGCTACGGGACGCCTTCTGCCGGTCAGACAGACGCGGCGCAGGTCAGAACGCCCGGCTATACGCCGTCCGGCGCGGCAAGCGAGGCAAAGGCGGCGCTGGATCGGGTGCTGGCGGAAAAGCCCGGAAGCTATACGTCCCGGTGGGACAAGGAACTTGACACGCTTTATGACCAGATTGCGAACCGGAAGGCATTTTCCTACGATCTGGGTTCGGATCCGCTGTACCGACAGTACCGTGAGCAATATCAGAGCGCGGGACGGCTGGCAATGGAGAACACAATGGGGGCGGCGGCAGCGCTCACGGGCGGCTATGGCTCAAGCTACAGCCAGCAGGCGGGGCAGCAGTCGTATAACGCGTATCTGCAGAAACTCAACGAGGTCGTGCCGGATCTCTATGCGCAGGCGCGCAGCCAGTATGACCGCGAGGGGGCGGCGCTTTCTGAGCGCTATGCGCTGATCAGCAGCCGCGAGAAGAGCGACTATGACCGCTATCGTGATCGGGTGACGGATTATTACGCTGCGCTGTCCGACGCGCGCAGTGCGTACCAGAGCGAGGCGCAGCGCAGCGAAACTCTGGCGCTGCAGTACGCGAAGCTGGCGAACGACAATTACTGGAACGAGCTGAACTATCGCTCCGACCGGGAGGACGCGGCAAACGCGCAGTACTGGAAGCAGCTTGCCTATGCGGACAAGCAGGCTGCGGCGGCGGAAAAGGCGGCGCAGGCCCGGCAGAAGGCGGCGCAGACGGGCAAGACGAAGGACAAGCAGACAAAACGTTCATCCTCCCTTGCCAGAGGCAGAGGCGAAAAGCGCAGCAGAACAGCGCCCGGCACGGCGCGCCGCGACGAGATCAACTGAAAAAGCCAGGGGGAGGAGAGCAGATGACAAAGCTTCCGGGTGCAAAGCCAAGCCCACGCATTGCGGGCGGCGTGCTGCGCTGGTACGCGGGCGACACGTTTTCCGTGACGCTGGCGCTGGAACTGCGCGATCAGGACGGCGAGACGGTTTCTGTCGGCGCGTCCGACAGTCTCACGGTCAGCTTCTTTGATGCGTCGCACACGCCGGTGCATACGTTTCAGTTTGACCGCGTGACGGGAGGGCAGGCAACGCTGACGTTCGACGATACGGTCAGTGCAAAATTTCCAAGGGGTGCGTATTTTTATGACATTTTATATACGCATGGCGACAAAACAACGCTTGCGCGGGACAACCGCGCGGCGGCAGAGTGAGGTGCGGATATGCGGGTAGAGATTCCGAATGCGATCACAGTGACCATTGGCGGCCTGATCTCCAGAGGCGTGAGAGCGGTTGCAGTCACGGAAGGGGGGAGGCTCGTCTTCACGCTGACGGATGGCAGCACTGTTGACCTTGGCAGCGTCGTGGGGCCGCAGGGTCCGAGAGGCGTGACAGGCGCAGAGGGGCCGAAGGGCGAGACAGGTGCACAGGGCCCAAAGGGTGATACCGGTGCGCAGGGCCCGAAGGGCGAAGCCGGCGAACGCGGCCCGAAGGGCGAAACTGGTGCACAGGGGCCCAAAGGCGATACGGGTGAGCAGGGGCCAAAGGGCGAGACAGGTGCACAGGGCCCGAAGGGCGAAACCGGCGAACGCGGCCCGAAAGGTGAGCCGGGCGCACAAGGCCCAAAGGGCGATACGGGCGCGGGCTTTCTGGTGAAGGGATATTACGCGACGGCCTCCGTGCTGGAGGCGTCCGTGCAGAATCCAATGGCAGGCGATGCCTACGGCGTCGGGGCATCGGAGCCGTATGACATTTATATTTTTGACGGCGCAACAGAAAGCTGGATCAACAACGGGCCGCTTCAGGGCGCGCGAGGTGAAAAAGGCGACAAGGGAGAGCCCGGCGAGGCCGGGACTCCGGGACGGGACGGTGCGGATGGTACAGACGGTCAGAATGGCGAACCGGGGCAGAACGGCGCGACCTTTACGCCCTCCGTATCCACAGACGGCGTTCTCAGCTGGACGAACGACGGCGGAAAGGAAAATCCGGCAAGCGTGAATGTCAAAGGCCCGGCAGGAGCACCTGGGAAAGACGGCTCCGCCGGTGCGCCCGGCGCAGACGGCGAACCGGGGCAGGACGGCACGACCTTTACACCATCTGTATCCGCAGACGGCATTCTCAGCTGGACGAATGACGGCGGGAAGGAAAATCCGGCCAGTGTGAATCTCAAGGGGCCTGCAGGGGAAGCGGGACCAGGCTCGGAGTTGTTCTATGTCGGCTGCGGTATTCATGCCGAGGATACTTATGATCAAAGTGTCACGCACACCAAGACATATGACGAAATCCTTGCAGCTTATAAGGCTGGGAAAGCGTGTTATGCAAGAGTGAAACTCTTTGGGGCATACAATACGAACCTCCTGCTTCTTCCGCTTGCGGAAGTGGATGAAGCGTTTGGGTATGTCAATTTTGCATTGACAAAGATGACGCAGGGCGATACGTCGGAAGAACTGATGATTTATTACGTCCATATTGACTCGGATGGCAATGCAGAAGGCTACTGGGGTACACGGTATACGCTATCCGGCAGCGAGAAATTCCTGCCGAGCGTCACAGCGGCCGATAATGGGAAGTTTATGTGCGTTGCGAACGGGGCGTGGAGCGCCGTCACGGTGCCGGATGCGGAAGGAGGGTCTTACTGATGTCACGATGTATGACGGACACGGATAATCTGACTGCAGTTGCCGACGCGATCCGCATCAAAGGCGGCACGTCCGCGCAGCTGGTCTATCCGGCAGGGTTCGTTTCCGCGATTCAGGCAATTCAGACCGGCGTCACGCCGAAGTTGGTCGTGACCACCTCTGCGGGGGCGGCTGTCACAGCGGTAAAAGGCTCAAAAACAGTCAGCGGAACTGCCGGAACAGATGGAACATGCACGCTGGAAATCCCGGAGGCGGGAGAATGGAGCGTAACGTCAACAGCAAACGGACTGAGCGACACGCAGAGCATCGTGATCGGAACGCAGAGCATGTCGCTGTTTTCGGTCGATCCGGTTTTTGCAAACAACTCCTGGGCAGGAGTTGTAACGGCCTGCCGCAGAGGGAACGTGCCGTCCGCATGGGCTGTGGGCGACAGCATGCTTATGACGATCGGCGGTGTAGATTATCAGGTCGATATCATCGGCAAGAGCCATGATGATTATGCAGACGGCTCCGGCAAGGCTCCGCTGACGTTCCAGTTACATGACTGCTACGGTACGGGGTACGGCATGAATGACACAGAAACGGTCGTAGGTGGCTGGAAGAACAGTAAAATGCGCACAGAGTATCTGCCGTCCATTCTGGCGCTTATGCCGAAAAGCGTTAAAAACGGTGTCCGGGAGGTCAGCAAAAAGAACGCAGCAACATCATCTTCTATTGTAACCTCGGCGGATAAACTGTTTCTGCTCTCGGAAATTGAGATTTTCGGCAGCCGGACGATTTCCGCTGCGGGCGAAGGAACGCAGTACAGCTATTATACGTCCGGCGGAAGCACAAAGAAGGCGATGAACGGCGCTGCCGCGACGTGGTGGCAGCGGTCACAGAACTTTGCAGGCGCAGGCGGCTTCGGCTTTGTCGGACAGCAGGGCGGCACAAACGGCGGCGATATTACAAATCTGTACGGCGTGAGTTTCGCATTCTGCTTTTAAGGAGGAGACGCATGGAATATCTGAAAGCAAACGGAACAGAGATTCCCGCACAGGTCTGCGGAAAGCAGATCGACCGCGACTGGGACAGCCGCGCGTCCAGAACGGTGACGCTCACCATGGCGTATGCGCAGGCTGCGCAGCTGTTTGTGGACGGACTGAACTGGGCCATTGTGCGGCGCGGGGATGACGCGGATGGAACAGCACAGGAGCAGGACTGCTCCGACTACTGTGTTGCAGGGCCGATTACAGACAACCGGGATGGGACGCTCACGGTTAAAATGGGCCAATATACACAGCTGGAGAAAGCGCTGCAGGAACTGGAGGAAGCACTGACATGACGAGACTGGAGCGGGAAATGCTCGCGCGGATCAAAGAGCGGCTGGCTGGGCTGGATCCCGCTGCGGCTGAAAAACTCGCGGCGCTTATGCCGGTGCTTGCGCGCTTCGCGCAAAGTTATGAAGCACTCGGTGCGGCGGCAAAAAGAACCATCGGGACGCTTCTGCCGGAGTTAGCTGCGCTGCTTGCGGCAGCGGAAGGAGCGATGCGATGAATGCAGAGCAGGCAGGTGCGTTTTTCGTGCTTGTGAGTGTGTGCAGCGGACTCGGCTCCATTTTGAGTCTGCTGCTGCTTCTGGCAAAGCCGATGCGGGAACGGCTGTTTGGCCTCAGCGCAATCCGCGATGGACAGAAATGTATGCTGCGCGCGGACATGCTGGCGGCATATTATAAACACAGAGAAGAAAAAACCATCCGGCAGTATGAATATGAGAATTTCCTCTATGAATATAAGGCTTACAAGGCGCTGCGCGGCAATTCGTTCATCGAGCGCATTGCCCGTGAGGTCGCCGAATGGGAGATCGTGACATGAGTAACCGCAGGCAATTTGATCATCGGTTGCATGAAAGGAGTATTTGAAGATATGGAACAGTTTTTGAAGCGCATTGAAAACCTGCTGACGGTCAAGTCGATCGTGACGCTGGCGCTGACGGCAGTTTTCGCCTGTCAGGCAATCAAGGGTGAGGTCAGCCAGGACTTTATGATGATCTATACGACGGTCATCGCGTTTTACTTTGGAACGCAGGCGCAAAAGCTGCAGAGCGGCGCGGATGTACGGCATGACGACGGCGCATCCGAGTAATTACACGAAGGGCCGCAGCGCGCGCATTGAGTTCCTTGTGCTGCACTACACGGCCGGGCACAACGACTCCGCCGCGGGGAATCTCCGATATTTTGCGTCCCCGCGCGGGGCCTCGGCCCACTATTTTGTTGACCGGGACGGCTGGCGGCAGTCGGTCAGCGACGAGGACACGGCGTGGTCTGTCGGCACGGCAGGTATCTATACGCAGAAGCACCCGCGCTGCCATAACGGCAACTCGATCTCCATCGAGATGTGCTGCCGGTATGACGCGGGGCGGTACTGGCTGGAGGATGTGGTCGTGGCGAACGCGGCGCTGCTGACAAGAAAGCTGATGCGCAAATACGGCATTCCGATCGAAAACGTGCTGCGGCATTATGACGTGGTCAGCAAGCGGTGCCCCGCGATGTGGGTGGACGATGAGAACGCGTGGTTCGCGTTCAAACGGCAGGTCATGGAGGTGATGGAGATGACGAAGGAGGAGTTGCTTTCTCTGAAGGACACGGGCGACTATCCGTCCGACTGGGCGCGGGAAGCGACACAGTGGGCCAAGCAGACCGGCGTTTTTACCGGCGACAGCACGGGCAACTTTGGCTGGCAGCAGCCGGTCACGCGCGAAGCCGTGGCAAAGCTTCTGTACGAATATGATCAGATGCGCAGCGTTGACAGCGGTGCGGCGGACATGGTAAAATAAGCGAGAAGAAAGAAAACGCGGAAGGGGGGGAGAGGCGGATGCTGGAGATCCTGCTCATCAGTGCGGGCGCGGTATTGGAGACGCTGTTCATCATGCGCTCTTATAAGCGGCGCGATGTTTCGTCGGTGGTGCTCAAGACGGCGGCTTCGGTGGTGTTCGTGCTGCTGGGGCTGCTGGAACTGCGGAGGATGGGGCCGAGCGTGTACGAGTGGTATGTCGTGGCGGGACTGACGCTCGGAATGCTGGGCGATCTGCTGCTGGCGCTGCGATTCTTGTCGGAAAAGCTGCATCGGCTGTTCTTTGCGGCTGGCTCTGTGTCGTTTTTCCTGGGGCATATTGTCTACATTCTTGCAATTCTGACGCTCTGCCCGGCGGCGTGGCTGTATGCAATCCCCATCGCGGTGGTGGCGCTGGGCGCGGCCTGTTTTTACGCGTATGCCAAGGAGGTGCGCGCGGGCAGAATTACGCCGCTCGGCGTGGTCTATATCGGCGGCGTTCTGTTTATGACAGCCTGCGCGGCGACAGGCGCATTCATCGAGTCCAGCCGGGCGCTGTTCCTGTTTTTTGTCGGCGGTATCTGCTTTTCTGCGAGCGATAATATGCTGGTTGTGCTCTCCTTCGGGAAGAATGACAGTCCCTACCGCAATGCGGTTTTGCATGTGCTGTACTACATGGCGCAGATCTTTATCGCATTGACGATTCAGTTCGCATAAGCTGCCCGGCAAGGCGGCACAGTGGGCCTCAACAGAAAATCGGGCGCAGCCGGAATGCGGCTGCGCCCTGTTTTTATGCGTCCAGTGCGGACATCACATTGTCCCAGACACCCGGGAAAGTGCAGTACTCGATCAGGGTCAGTGCGCTGGTGGGATCTTCGCCGGACGACAGCGCAGTCTCAAATGCGGTTTGGTTCTCCAGAAGGTAGATCGCGCCTGCGCCGCTTTCATCGTACAGCGCCGCGACGCCGCCGGATTCAAATTCCAGCCAGATTACGGCCTCGCCCTGCACATCGCCCGGCTCCGGGTCCATGATGTTGAGCGCAATCACGAGCAGCTTTGCCCGCTTCTCTGTCAGAATCTGCTTCTCCCAGCCGCTTTCCGTGCGGGTATAGGCCGTGACTGTCCCGCCGGAGAGGGTGTCGTAGGGGGTGAAGGTGTACGGGTCGGTGGGAGCGGGTTCGTCCTCATCCAAGAAGTGCTCGGCGTTCAGACCGCCGAAGCTGATGTGTGAGACTTCACCCGCTTCGACGCGGATCAGCATGAACAGGTCGCCGGACGTGAGCTCGTACAAGTCATACGGAATCTCCTGATCGTTCTCGATCATTGTTTCATGCGTCCACACGGCGTCCGGGTATGCAGCCTCGACGGCCTCCTGCGGGCTTCCAATGTCGATGCCGGTATCCAGCGTCCAATCGCAGGGGCTTTGCGTCCAGACCTCGCTCAGCACCGAGCCGCTGCCGTCGCGCATGCCGGTGTTCGTGAATCGCAGACGCAGATCATACTGCACATCCGCGCTTCCGGAGGTATTATAGAACCAGCAGACTTCCCACACGCCGTCCTCACGCTGGATCTCTCCCGTGTTGCTGACGCTGTCCGGCTCACCGAGCATGGCCTGCACGTCCTCACGCTTCATCCCCAGCCGCAGCCCGCCGAGCTCCGTCGTCAGAATGCGTGCGGCCACGGAATCGCTGTCCTCCCAGCCGCCGTCCGCTTCGGGGCTTCCGTCGCGCGACGGGTCGGGTGAACCGGAAATGCCGTTCTCCGCAGGCTTTTCATCGCTCGCCGGGGATTCCGTGGTGGGCGTTTCGGCATCGGCGGCACTCTTGTAGCCAAGGTTCCGCACGGCCAGCGGGATGGAGATGGCCAGCACCGCGCAGGCGGCCAGCGCCACGATGGGCAGCCAGCACTTTTTCCGCCGGATATCGGCAGCTTCTTCTATCATCGTATCGCTTAAGTCCCCGATGCAGCGGAACAGATCCTGTGTCGTCATACTGCGATCCCCTCCTTCAAAAGCGCGTCCCGCAATCCCGCGCGCAGGCGGAACAGCCGGGACTTGACCGTGTTTTCCGTCAGGCCGAACAGGCCAGACAGGCGCCGGACAGAGTCGCCGTAATAATACCGGCGGAGAAACAGCTGCCGGTTCTCGCGCGTCTGCGCCTGCAGGAACAACTCAATCGTCAGCGTGACGGCCTGTGCGTCCAGCTGTGCCTCGGGCCGTTCGCCGCCCGGCAGACAGTCGGCAAGTTCGGAAAGCAGCAGCTCCGTCTGCCCGCCGCCGCGCTTCTGCGCGCGGGCCGCCTCCCAGCGCGTAAAGGACAGATTGCGCGTGATACGGCCCAGAAACGCCCGCAGACAGCCGGGCCGCGTGGGCGGAATGGTGTTCCAGGTATGCAGATAGGTGTCGCTGACGCATTCCTCCGTGTCCTCATGGCTGTGCAGAATGTTGAAGGCAATGGAGCGGCAGTAGCTGCCGTATTTTTTCCCTGTTTCGGAAATGGCCCGTTCCTCGCGGGCAAAGTACAGATCAATGATCGTTTCATCTTCCATGTTGAATCCTCCTCTATTCTTCCAGACCGGTTTTTTTCGCGTTGGTTGCGAGGATTTGGGTTGATTTTTTTCGTCTTCCGTGCTATGCTCTGCATGCAATTTGCATGGATTCGTTCACATGGAGCGGGAGGAAAAAGAAAAATGCAAGAACCGTTGCAAAAAACTGCATTTTCAAAGCAGGCGCTTCTGCACTGCGCGGGTATCGTCGGCGCAGGACTGCTGTATTCGCTGGGAATTAACCTGTTTGTGGTCCCGGCGGGGCTGTATACGGGGGGAATTATGGGCTTTGCGCAGCTGCTGCGCACGCTGTTTTTGTATCTGACAGGGCTGGAACTGAAGATCGATATTGCAGGTATCATCAACTATGCAATCAACCTCCCGATTTTATTCATCGCGTGGAAACGGCTCGACCACCGCGTGGTGTTCAAGACGCTGCTGTCCGTCACATCGACGACTATTTTTTTGTCCCTCGTCCCGCGCACAGGCATTCTGCACGGTGACAAGCTTGCCGAATGCCTCATCGGCGGCATACTCTGCGGCTGCGGCATTGGCATCACGCTCTGGATGGGCGGCACGTCGGGCGGCATGGATGTGATCGGCATGATGCTCATCAAAAAGGGCTCGCATACATCCATCGGCCATGTAAACCTGTTCTGGAACATGGCGCTCTATGCGATCTGCGCCGCTGCGTTCAATCTGTCTACGGCGATCTATTCAATCCTGTTCTCGTTCATCTCCACAACGGCGATGGACAAGCTGCATATGCAGAACATCAATGTCGAGGTTACAGTCGTGACCAAGATTCTGAGTCCGGAAATGGAGCATGAAATTCTTGTTGACCTGCACCGCGGCATTACGCGCTATGAAGGCATCGGCGAGTACACCGGCGAACCGGTTCATATTTTCTATATCCTCGTTACGAAATACGAGATCAGCCGCCTGCGCGCCATCGTCTGCAAACACGACCCCCACGCCTTCATCGTCGCCAAGGACGGCGCGGTCGTCTATGGGAATTATAAGAGAAAGCTGTAAACGCATGCGCCAAAGGCTCCCCTGAAAGGGGAGCTGGCGCGAAGCGCCTGAGAGGTCGCAGCAGGCAGCGGAGAGAAGCGGAAGCCTTACAGCGAATACGTAGGCATTTTCCCATTTGAGCGTAGGGGCCGATGCCCACATCGGCCCGTTGGGAAGTTACGAATTTGCCGCAGATTTTCGTAATAACAGTGCATTCTGCCGGGTCGATGTGGGCATCGACCCCTACAAACGGTGCGGTGAAAGGCGACAGGGTTTCTGAAAATTTTAATATGCTTCACAAAAAACCGGGCCATGACGGTCCGGTTTTTCTGTTTACAGCACACGCTCGACTGCGTGGTATAAGCTGCGGATGGCAAGTTCGTAGTCCGTCTCCTTGACGGCAATGATGATGTTCAGTTCGCTTGAGCCCTGGTCGATCATGCGGATGTTGATGTTCGCGTCGGCGATCACGCGGAAAATGCGCGCAGCGGTACCCTTGGCGTAGATCATGCCCTGGCCGACGACGGCGATGAGGGCCAGCCCATCTTCCACGCTTACATGGTCGGGCTGCAACCGCTCGTGAATCTGCTGCAGGATTTCCTCGCGCGCAGGCGCCAGCGCCTCGGTCGAGACGAGGATAGAGACGGTATCAATGCCGGACGGGCAGTGCTCAAACGAAATGCCATGCTCCGCGAAAATCTGCAGCAGCTTTGCCACGAAGCCAATCTCACCGTTCATCATGGATTTCTCTACATATACGCTGCTGAAGCCTTTGTGGCCCGCGATGCCAGTCACGATGCGCTTGTGCGCGTTGGACGGAAGCGAGGGGACGATGAACGTGCCGGGGTCGGACGGGCGATTGGTGTTGCGGATGTTGATGGGAATGTTCGCCCGGCGGACGGGGAAGACGGCGTCCTCATGTAAAACGGACGCGCCCATGTAGGAAAGTTCGCGCAGTTCGCGGTATGTGATGTAGTCGATCACATGCGGGTGTTCGATGATGCGCGGGTCGGCGGACAGAACACCGGAAACGTCTGTCCAGTTTTCATACAGGCCTGCGCCGACGGCACGGGCAACAACCGAACCAGTTACGTCCGACCCGCCGCGCGTGAAGGTATGCACGGCTCCGTCAGGCATTGCCCCGTAGAAGCCGGGGACCACGGCACGCTCAATGCTTACGAGCGTATGGCCGATGGCGGTGTTCGTCGCGTCCGGGTCGAACGAGCCGTCGGCATGGAACAGAACCATCTGCGCCGCATCGACAAAGCGGAAGCCGAGATAGGCGGCCAACAATTTGGAATTGAGATATTCGCCCCGGCTGGCCATATAATCGCGCTGGGGGCTCTGGCGCAGATGCGCCTCAATGGCGGTAAAGTCCGGCTCGAGATCGACGGACAGATGCAGCGCGTCAACAATGTCGGCAAAGCGCTGTCGGATCTCGGAGAGCACAGGCGCAGGATCCTGTCCTGCACAGGCGGCGTCATAGCAGCGGTAAAGAAGATCCGTGACCTTCGTGTCGCCGTCAAAGCGCTTGCCCGGCGCGGAAGCGACAACATAGCGGCGGGCTGGGTTTTCCCGGATGATTGCCGCAACCTTTTCAAACTGTGCGGCGGTTGCCAGCGAACTGCCGCCGAATTTCACAACGATAGGATTCATGGGGAACTCCTTTCAATGGGGGTGCTAGCGTTATTTTCGCATAAAGTCCCCCGCCGCGTCAACCATGTTTTCGCAGAAACCTGCTTTTTCGGCAAAAAATCTGCGCACAGGAGAAAAACATCTGTCTTTTTGTCAGGAACGCACAAAGCCGCCGGACAAACGTCCGGCGGCTTACAGCAGTGTCGGCTGAATCGTGCAGCCTGTGAGCGTTTTAAACACAGTTTGTGATAGGGACGGGGCCGCCCGATTGGCAGCTGTGAAGCTGCGTGGCAGTCTGTATGGGACGATGCCTCTGCCAGCCTCTTAAATGCTGCGAATTCTCCGATATTTTCAAATAAAAGGTGCTGCTTTCTGCGGGTGGATAAAGGCAACCGCTCCCTCTGATAAACCGTGAAGAATATAGAAAACTCCGGGCCCAAATGAGCCCGGAGTTTTTTCGGCAGGACGCATGGCAGGACTGCACACCCTTCTCTGAATGGATGCTACACCCGTTACCCGGACAGCCAGCTCCGAAACGGCAACCTTGCGGCACACAGGGTGGACTGCTTAGTGCTGCTTGGTTCCCCACCTGACACGATTCACAGAGCCCTATTGCGCAAGACCAGATCTTCAACACCGCTTATTCGGGTCAGACGGCACAGCATACACCCTCGGTCGGGAATTCCTCCCCGCTGTAGCGGATTGCGGGTAACAGGGCACCGCTATCTCCCCAAGTAGTGCAGCCTTGCCATGCGTCTCGCCGGTTTGCGTTCAGTCAAGCTTGCTCTCGACAAAATCGACCAACTCGCCGACGGTTGCGATTTTCTCTTCCAGTTCCAGATCGACACCGAGTTGCTCTTCCAGATCCATGACCATCTCGACGGTATCCAGCGAATCGACGCCGAGACTTTCAAATGTAGTGTCACGGGTGATCTCGTCTGCCGGAATGTCGAGTTGCGAGGCAAGATACGCCTGAATCTTCTCAAACATCTTGAATTCCTCCGTTGTTACGGTTTCAAATAGCATAAGACTATGATACGAATATTTTTTCGGATGTCAAGCACAAAAGTGTAAATAATCTGTAATTTTGAATTTCTTTAATTTAAAAAGTCGCGCAGCTTTTTGCTTCTGGACGGGTGGCGCAGCTTGCGCAGCGCTTTGGACTCGATCTGACGGATGCGTTCGCGGGTCACATCGAACTCCTTGCCGACCTCCTCAAGCGTGTGCGGCTTGCCGTCGGTCAGACCGAAGCGCATGCGCAGCACCTGCTCTTCGCGCGGGGTCAGCGTGGAAAGAACCTCTTCCAGCTGCTCGCGCAGCAGGGTATACGTCGCCTCCTCTGAGGGCTGCGAGGCCTCGTCGTCCTGAATGAAGTCGCCGAGGTGACTGTCCTCCTCCTCGCCGATCGGCGTTTCGAGGGAAACCGGCTCCTGCGCAATCTTTAAGACCTCTTCGACCTTGCTTTCCTCGATATGCAGTTCGTCCGCGATCTCCTTTGTCGTCGGCTCGCGGCCCAGCTTCTGCACCATGGAATGCGATGTGCGCAGCACCCGGTTGATCGTCTCGACCATATGCACCGGGATACGGATCGTGCGCGCCTGATCGGCGATGGCGCGGGTGATGGACTGGCGGATCCACCAGGTTGCGTAGGTGGAGAATTTGTAGCCTTTGGTATAGTCGAATTTCTCAACGGCTTTCATAAGCCCCAGATTGCCCTCTTGAATGAGATCGAGCAGCTGCATGCCCCGGCCCACATAGCGCTTTGCAATCGACACAACGAGGCGCAGATTGGCCTCAGACATGCGCTTGCGCGCCGCTTCGCGCGTTGCCTCGTCGCCTTCAACCATTTTCCTGGCGACATCCTGTTCTTCCTCCGGCGAAAGCAGCTTGATGCGGCCGATCTCCTTGAGATACATGCGAACGGGGTCGTCCAGCTTGGCGTTTTCCACGTCCTCGGGCAGCGCCTCCGGCTCATCCAGATCCTCAGGCAGTCCCTCGTCCTCAATGGCCTGCATTTCGCTGAGTGTGGGATTGTCCATGTCGGCCGATCCGATGAGATCCAGCACGTCGGAGACGTCGATCTCAATGCCGCTCTGCTCGAGAATGTTATAAAACTGTTCGGTCTGCTCCTGCGTGGCGTCCACGTCGTCGAGTGTTTCAACCAGATGCTTGGAGGATACCTTTCCGGTCTTTTTTGCCTCGGTAATCAGCGTTTCGAGTTTTTGCCGGTTTTCTGCCGTGAGATCCATCTTCTGCAGAAGTTCCAATTCTTTTCCCATTGCTTACCCTCCATACTGTTTTGTTGATTTCATCTGCTCAGCCAGCAGCCGCAGGCTGTCCTCTGAGCGTGTCAGACTCCGGTCCTCATATTCTTCCTGAATCACGCGCAGATAATCCGCGAATGCTTCATCGGAAACGGGAGCGGTATCCCGGCTCATGATATAGGAAAGATGCGCCATCTCTTCCGGGGTAAAATCCGCCTCCAACGCGGAAAGCGCCGTGGGACGGCCCGCCTGCATCCGCTGGCGAAGATCTGCCAGCACCCGGCCGAACAGATCGACTGAAAATGCCTCGGCCGGAAGCGTCACGCTTGCAATCAGTTCCGGCTCGCGCAGGAGCATGCAGATGAGTCCTTCCTCGGCGGAGGCGGAGCGGAGATTGTCATAGCGGATGGCGCGCGATTTCGGCGCTCTTTGGCGTGCGATATCGAGATCCTGCGACTCCTGCTTTTTCTGCTCAATGGCGCGGGCCTTTCGGTAGGCTTTTTTGATCTCTAGCTGCATGGCTTCCGGCGTGATGCCGGCGGCCTCTGCTGCGCGGCGGCCATAGACCTCGCGCTGCACCGCGTTCGGGAACGTGGCGATGAGCGCGGCGGCCTGGTTCAAAAATTCCACGCGTTGATCGTCGAGCGTCAGGTCATATTTGCGCTTGAGACTGTCCAGCCGGTATTCGGCCTGATTCTGGCAGGCATCCAGCAGCACCTCAAAGCGCTGCGCGCCGTATTTTTTCAAAAACTCGTCCGGATCCTTTGCACCCTGCATGCGCAGGACGCGCACCTGAATGCCGGTCTTTTCGAGCATGGGGATGGCGCGGCGTGTGGCGTTCTGCCCGGCCTCGTCGCCGTCGTAGGTCAAAATGACCTGATTGGTGTATTTGGCGAGGATGTTCGCGTGCTCCTCCGTCAAGGACGTGCCGAGCGACGCGACGGCGCAGTCGAACCCGTACTGGTGCAGCGCGATGGCGTCCATATAGCCCTCGGTCAGAATGATGCGCCCCTGCTTGCTCTTGCGGGCAATATTGAGTGCGAACAGATTCTTGCGTTTATTGAAAATGATCGTCTCGGGCGAGTTCAGGTATTTCGGCGTGGAATCGTCCATCACGCGGCCGCCGAAGCCGATGATATTGTTCCGGATATCGATGATGGGGAACATGAGCCGGTTGCGAAACCGGTCGTACACGCCGCCGTTTTTGCCCCGCAAGGCAAGCCCTGCGTCGATCAGTTCGTCGAGTTTATACCCCTTTTCCTTCATCGCGTCCGTGAGCGAGGCCCACGCATTCGGGCTGAAGCCGAGACCAAAGCGCTTGACCGTCTCCATGCTGAGCGCACGCTTTTGTATGTACGCCTGCGCTTCTGTTCCGACAGGAGAGAACAGCTGCTGGCGGAAAAACCGCGCCGCATCCTTGCACAGTGCCCAAAGCCGCTCCTGCTTCTGGTACTGCGAGTGGTAATTTTCGTCCTCCGGGACCTCAAGTCCCGCGCGCTTTGCAAGAAACCGTACCGCGTCAGGATAGTCCAAGCCCTCAATCTGCATGATGAAGTTGATGACGCCGCCGCCCGCGTGGCAGCCGAAGCAGTAAAAAATGCCCTTGTCCGGCGCGACGGAGAACGAGGCGGTCTTTTCCGAGTGGAACGGGCAGAGCCCGAAGAGGTTCGAGCCCCGGCGCGTCAGGCTTACATACTGCCCCACGACCTCATCGATGGGATTGCGCTCAGTGAGCGCATCCAGAAACGGCTGCGGAAACGCCACGGGATCGACCTCCTTTCAGAATGTGTGGGCATCTGCCCCTGCAAAAATCGCGCGCAGCAGCGACTCAGCGTACCTGCCACGTCGCGGGAATAAACAACTCCGAATACTTATAGACCGCATAGCGGTCGGTCATGCCGGCAATGTAGTCGCAGACAATGCGCTCCATGCCGTCAAAGTCCAGCTGCGGCAGGAAATCCGGCGGCAGCTTTTCAGGGTTTTTCATGTAATATTCAAACAGCCTGCACAGCATGTCCTTTGCTTTCGTCTCCTCGCCTTTGGCGACAGGGTTTGTGTAGACGCGGGCAAACATGAACGTGCGCAGCTGATCCATGGCCTGCGCCACGTCCGGCTGCATGCCGAGCGTGCCGGTCAGCATCGTGTTTTCAACCATATTCTCGACCAGCGTATTGATCCGCTGCGAATGCGAGTGGCCAAGAATTTCCGCGATCTCCGGCGGGATATCGGCCTCGGTCAGGATCCCGGCGCGCATGGCGTCGTCGATATCATGGTTAATGTACGCAATGCGGTCGGACGTGCGCACGATCTGACCCTCGAGTGTTTCAGGGATAAAATCTCCCGTGTGGCCGAGAATGCCCATGCGCACCTCGTAGGTCAGGTTCAGTCCAGCGCCGTCGCGCTCAAGCTTGTCCACCACGCGAAGCGACTGTTCATTGTGGCGAAAGGGCTTATCCAGCATGCTGGACAGCGCCTTTTCTCCCGCGTGACCGAACGGCGTGTGGCCCAGATCGTGGCCGTAGGCCGCGGCCTCCGCCAGGTCCTGATTGAGCCGCAGTCCGCGGCAGATCGTCCGTGCGATGCGCGCGACCTCCAGCGTGTGGGTCATGCGCGTGCGGTAATGGTCGCCCTCTGGAGACAAAAACACCTGCGTCTTGTGCATCAGGCGGCGGAAGGATTTGCTGTGGAGAATGCGGTCTGCATCGCGCTGGTAGCAGGTGCGCACGTCGTTGTCAGCCTCCGGCTCCGGCCGACCATTTGTCTCGGCAGCTTTCTGTGCCTGCGGGGATAAAAACTCGTATTCCTCCTGCTCCATCCGTTCGCGCACGTTCATAAAACCCCACCTTACCTCGTCAGAATACCTGTTAGTTTTGAATTCCCTGTGGAATTTGCGTGAATTTTCTTTAAAAACTTATCGGATTTTAACGCCGTGCAGTTCCGTCCCTGTCCGTTCCGGGCAGAGGCTTCCGGCAGAAAGTTCCCGCAGAGCAGCGGCAAATGCAGCTTCTTCCGGCTCAGGCAGAAGGACGGTCATGGCGATCTCTGCGCTATAGTCCGTGTCCCGGAGAAGCCCGCTGTGCTTTTCCAACTCCAGCTTTACACGCTCAAAAAGCGCATAGGGGCAGGCAAGATGCAGCACGCTCCACGGGCGCAGTTCGGAGATGCCCGCGTCGTCCAGCGCGTCCTTCGCAGCTTTTGCGTACGCACGGCAAAGACCGCCCGCGCCCAGCAGAATACCGCCGAAATACCGCGTCACGACGCACAGCACGTCCTGCACGCCCTCGCGTTCGAGTACATTCAAAATCGGCTGGCCGGCTGTGCCCTGCGGCTCGCCGTCATCGCTGTAGCGCTTCTGGCCGGAATGCAGGATGTAGGCCCAGCAGTTGTGCCGGGCGTCATATTCCTGCTTTTTGACGGCCTCCAGCCGCGCTCTGGCCTCGGCCTCTGTCGTGACAGGGACGATCAGGCCCAGAAAGCGCGATTTCTTTTCCATATATTCCGATGCGCCTTCTCCGGCGGGGACCAGGAATTGTTCCATTATACTTCCTCTATTACATACTGACGCAGTTTGCCGAATAAGGTTTCGTCCAGCACTGCGTCGATCTGAATTCCGTTGTCTGCATACTCGCTGGAGAGCACCTGTGCCGTGTCGTGGAGTGCCGCAACCATGCTGCCCTGCTGATACGGCAGCAGCAGCTTCACATGATGCTTTCCGCGGCCAAGCTGCGTCTCGATTGCCCCCTTGAGCGCATCCAGCCCGTATCCGTTTGCTGCCGAGATTGCGACTTTATCGCTTCCGCGCGGGATTTCATCATCCGGGACGAGGTCGCACTTGTTATAGCATTCGAGCACGGGCGTGCCGGGCTTTGCAAGTTCTGCAATCAGGCGGTTCACGACCGCGATATGATCCTCGCGCTCGGGATCAGCGCTGTCGATGACATGGACGAGCAGATCGGCGTATTCCAACTCCTCAAGCGTGGCGCGGAATGCCTCGACCAGATGGTGCGGCAGCTTTGCGATAAAGCCGACCGTATCCGACAGCAGCGCCTGACAGGTATCGGAGACAGTCAGCTGCCGTGTCGTGGTGTCAAGCGTGTCGAACAGTCGGTTGTTTGCCGGGATGTCCGCGCCCGTGAGTGCGTTCAGAAGCGTTGATTTGCCTGCGTTCGTATAGCCGACGAGCGCCACGACGGGCAGCTCGTTTTTCTGCCGCCTGCGCCGCTGTTCGGCGCGGGTTTTGCGCACGAGTTCGAGATTTTCGCGCAGCTTCTGGATGCGTGAACGGATATAGCGCTTGTCGGTTTCCAGCTGCGTTTCGCCGGGGCCTCTCGTGCCGATGCCGCCGCCAAGACGGCCCATTTCCTCGTTCCAGACCGTGAGCCTTGGCAGATAATACTGATACTGTGCCAGTTCGACCTGCAGCTTGCCCTCACGCGTTTTGGCGCGCTGGGCGAAAATATCGAGAATGAGCGCACTGCGGTCGAGCACAGCCGTTTTTAAAATATCCTCGAGCGTCCGCGTCTGCGAGGGGGTCAGGTCATTGTCGAAAATGACCATGTTCGCGCCCGTTTCCAGAACCAGCTGGCGGACCTCCTCGGCCTTGCCCTCGCCGATGAACGAGCGGGGATCGGGCGTGTGCTTGTTTTGCAGGACCTTTCCGGCGCACTCGCCGCCTGCGGTATTGAGAAGGGCCTCCAACTCGTCAAGCGTTGTCTCCGTCGCGGTTTCTTCCTTTGTAAAGCAGTCCGCGTTGAGGCCCACGAGCACGGCCCGGTCGATTCTTTTTCGGTTCAGTTCTTCCATGATTTTACTTCCGTAAGTTTCTTACAAATTGCGACAAGCATGAAAAAAGTCCGCACCGATACGCGGTGCGGACTGTCTTCTTACTTCAGGCCGTATTTCTTGTTGAAACGGTCAACACGTCCACCGGTGTCAACAAGCTTCTGCTTGCCGGTGTAGAACGGGTGACACTTGGAGCAAATTTCAACCTTGATGTCCTTTTTGGTAGAACCAGTCTCAATAACTGCACCACACGCGCATCTGATAGTAGTCTGTTCGTACTTGGGATGGATACCTTCCTTCATGAGTTTCACCTCTCTCATCAGATTTCTGTAAAAAGGCAGACTGCCCTTCCCTTGGTTCAAACGCTCGAATATAATAGCATATGCAAGCGGGTTTTGCAAGTATTATTTTTATTTTGTTTGCAAAGACGGAGAATATGCGAACCACCGTGCGCAGCGCAGAAGCGCGCTCAGTCCTTCAGAGCCGCCAGCGCGCCGAGCAGGAACTGCCATGTACGCTGGACGGAGGAAATGGACATTTTTTCGCGCGTGGTATGGATATCAACCAGATCGGGGCCGAAGGAAACGCAGTCGAGCCCGGGAAGCTGACCTGCAAACAGGCCGCATTCCAGTCCTGCGTGAATGGCTTCGATCTTCGGTTCCTTGCCGGTCTGCTGGGTATAGACTGCGGCAAGCTTGTCGCGCAGCGGGGACTCGCGCCGGTATTCCCATGCGGGATACGCGCCCGTCACATGAAGCGACCCGCCCAGCAGCTGCGCCAGCGCGTCGATGCGGACAAGCAGCATCTGCTTCTGCGACGAAACGGAACTTCTGACCGAACTGACCGCTGTCAGAACCCCATCCTCCACATGGAAAATACCGAGGTTGCAGGACGTCTGCACCAGTCCCGGAATGTCCATGCTCATAGCTGCGATGCCGTTCGGCACGAGCAGCAGGAAGTGAATGACGCGCAGCGTCGCTTCCTCCGTCAGAGCTTGCTCACAGGCAGGAGCCGGCTCCAGCGCGATGGTCACGCCGGGGTCGGCTGCGGCGTATTCCTTCCGGAAATCGGCCTCGCAGGCCGCCGCGATCTCACGCGCAGCAGAAAGGTCCTCCTCCCGCAGGGCCAGAACGGCCTCGGATGCGTTCGGAATGGCGTTGTCCTTCAGACCGCCTGCGGCGGAAACGAGCCGGTAGGAGAGTTTTTTCTGCATCGCGTCCAGTACGCGGCCCAGCAGGAGATTTGCGTTTGCGCGGCCCTTGTCAATCTCCTGACCGGAATGGCCGCCGATGAGGCCGGAGACGGTCAGATGCGCGCAGGCCAGCGCACAGGGCGCGCTCGTCAGGCCGATGGAGACGTTGGCGCTTGCACCGCCGGCACAGCTGACGGTGAAGATGCCCTCGTCCTCGGAATCGACGTTCAGCATGCGGCGGGCGGAAAGCTGTGTGAAATCAAGACCCTGCGCGCCCTCCATGCCGATCTCCTCATCGACGGTGAACACGACCTCAAGGGCCGGATGCGCAATCACATCGCTGTCCAACACGGCCAGCGCCATGGCTACGGCAATGCCGTCGTCGCCGCCAAGCGTCGTGCCGTTTGCCGAGACGTAATCGCCCTCGATGCGCAGTTCGAGCGCGTCCTTTGTGAAATCAATGGGGCTTTCCGGTGTCTTTTCCGCGACCATGTCGAGATGGCCCTGCAGAATGACGGCGGGCGAGGCCTCATAGCCAGCCGAGGCGGGCTTTTTGATGATGACGTTGTTAAGCGCGTCCTGATACACCCACAGGCCGCGTTCCTTGGCAAAAGAAACGCAGTAGTCGCTGATGGCCTTTGTGTTGCGCGAGCCGTGCGGGATGCGGGTCAGATCCTCAAAGAAATGAAAGACCGCCTTGGGTTCCAGATTTTCCAGTACACGGGACATGATGATCGTTCCTTTCCGTTTCTAAAGTTCATGCGAAGGACGGACAGCGTCCGTCCTTCGCGGTCAATATGCGCTTATTCCGGCAACTTTTCAAAATCCTCTGCGCCGTGCTTGCACAGCGGGCAGATGAAATCAGCGGGGAGCGTTTCGCCCTCGTAGACATAGCCGCAGATCTTGCAGACCCAGCCGGTCTGCTTTTTGAGTGCCGACGGCTTGGGCTTGACGTTTGCAAAGTAGAAGCTGTAGGTCATGGACGGCGCGTCGGAGAGTACGCGCGCCTCAGTCACGTCGGCAATGAACAGCGTATGCGTGCCGAGATCGATCTCCTGCGTGACCTTACCGCTGACAAAGGCGTTGGTGGAGTACGGCAGGTAATACACGCCGTTCGTCGCGCGGGCCATGCCCTTGACGTCCGCGAACTTGTCCACGTCGCGGCCCGACTGGAACCCGTAATGCTGGAACAGGCCGAACGGCGCGTCGGTCGAAAGCATGGACAGATTAAACACACCCGTCTTGCGGATCATATCGTGCGTGAAATTTGCCTTGTTGACAGCGATGGAAATGCGCTTGGGCGTGTCGGTAAGCTGCGCGGCGGTGTTGATGATGCAGCCGTTGTCCTTTTCGCCGTCGCGGGCCGTCAGGACGAACAGGCCGTAGGAGAACGAGAAGAATGCGTTCTTTTCAACCGGCGCGTCGGCCTTATGCTCTGCCGGAGCAGGCTTTGGCATGGAATCGAAAATGGCCTGCGCCATAGCGTCAACGTCCGCCAGCTGGGACTCCTTGAGCGTGGACTTGATTGTGACTGTCTCGTCGAGAATTGTGCAGTTCTTAAGTTTCTGGAACTCCGCACGCATCAGCCCTGCGGCCGTCGGCGCCCAGGAGCCGTTTTCCATTAAGGCGATGGTACGGTTTTGGAGATTGTGGTGGACGATATCGTGAACCAGGTTCTCCATCGTTACGAACATGCCCGCATTGTACGTCGTGGAGATAAAGACCAGATGGCTGGCACGGAAGCACTCGGAGAGGATATAGCTTGGGTGCGTGACGGACACGTCGTACATCTGCACATTGCGCACGCCGAGGTCAGACAGCTTCGCGGCTAACACATTCGCCGCATTTTCTGTGCCGCCGTAGACAGAGGCATACGCGATGACGACGGCGTCATCTTCGGGCGTATAGGTTGCCCAGTGGATATATTTGTCGAGGAACCACGCGATATCCTTGCGCCAGACCGGGCCATGCAGCGGGCAGATCATCTCGATCTCAAGTCCCGCGGCCTTTTTCAGCAGCGCCTGCACCTGCGTGCCGTATTTGCCGACGATGTTGGTATAGTACCGGCGGGCATCAGCGAGCCATTCGGTCCGGAAATTCACCTCATCCGCATACAGATTGCCGTTCAGCGCGCCAAAGGTGCCAAAGGCGTCGGCGGAGTAGAGCGTTTTGGTAGTTGTGTCATAGGACACCATGACCTCCGGCCAGTGGACCATCGGGGCCATGACGAAGGCAAAGGTATGCCGACCGGTCGTAAGCGTATCCATTTCCTTGACAAGCTGCACGCGGCTGTCGATGTCGAATGTGAAGAAGTTCTGCATCATGGTGTGCGTCTTGGCGTTGCAGACGACAGTCACCTCCGGGTGGCGCAGGACAAGTTCACCGATGGTCGCGGCATGGTCGGGTTCCATGTGCTGTACGATGAGGTAATCCAGCTTCCGGCCGGAGAGTACATGCTCAACGTTTTCAAAGTACAGACCGCTGACAGATTTATCCACGGTGTCGATCAGGACGGTTTTTTCGTCAAGCAGCAGATAGGAATTGTAACTCACGCCGTTCGTGAGTGGGTAGGCGTTTTCAAACAGATTCAGCCGCCGCTCACTTGCGCCGACCCAGTAGAGATCCTCGGTCATTTTCTTGACACAGTACATAAATCAGAGTCCTTTCAAATATAATAATAGTTTCTATTATTGTTATAACACGGGATGTGCAAAAAATCCAGAAGAATTTGCACGGTTTCCATGGTTATTTTCCCTTGTTCTGCCGCCGCAGACGGTTCAGATGGCGCTCAAAGTAGCCCTGTGAGATGAAGCGTGCCAGAACATACTGGTCAAACAGGGGAACAGAGCAGGAATAAAAGCCGAGCATCTGCCGGTAGCGCTCCATTAAACGCTCCGGCAGAACCATATAGCCCATGCGCATGGATGGGGCCAGTGAATGCGAAAACGTGTTCACATAGATCACGCAGCCGCGCCGGTCCATGGAATAAAGCGTCTGCAGCGGCTTCTTATTTTCGGAAAATTCCGAGTCGAAATCGTCTTCAATCAGAATTGCGTTCCGTTCTGCCGCCCATGCAAGATATGCGCTGCGCTTGGCTGCCGATGTGGTGATGCCGGTGGGGAAGCTGTGAAATGGCGTGATGTGCAGGACGGACGCATTTGTTTTTTGCAGCGCACCGGTGCGGATACCGTCTTCGCTCATGGGCAGCAGATCGCAGACCGCACCGTTGGCTGCATAGACCTGTCGGATCTTTTCATAGCCGGGGTCTTCCAGTCCATAAATGCGCTCCCGGCCCAGCAGCTGCACGATGAGGCCGTAGAGGTATTCTGCACCGGATCCGATGATGATGCAGTCCGGTTGGGCCAGCATCCCGCGGTAGCGCAGCAGGTATTCCGCAATCGCGTTGCGCAGTTCCGCACAGCCGTAATGCGGCGGCTTTTCCAGCAGCCGCGTGCCGCAGTCGGCAATGACCTCGCGCATGAGCCGGGTCAGCGCGGAATACCGGAAGCCGTAGCCCGCAGGCTCTTGCGCGGCGGGTGCGTCGGCAGGCAGCATATGCAGCCGCGCCTGCGGCTGCGTGTTCTGCGGCAGGCGGGAAATGGCGCTGACATAATAGCCGCTGCGCGGCTTCGTCGTGAGATAGCCCTCGTCCACCAGCTGCTCATACGCGCCGGAGACGGTCGCAAGGCTGATATGCAGATGCTCCGCCAGCGCCCGCTTCGACGGCAGCTTCTGCCCCGGCAAGAGCTCTGCCCGCAGGATATCCTCTCGGATGCAGGTGTAGAGCCGGTAATATTTCGGCTGGCCGCCGGAGCGCAGATCGTAGGTCAGCATGCGTTTACCATTTGTTTTCGACCTTCTCGGCAAAGCCGAAGAAGTCGCGCACGGGCAGGACTGTTCCGTCGTCGAGCGTGATGCGGCCCGTAAAATGGCCAAAGACCTGATGCTGGTCGGACAGCACGACGCCTGCGCTCATGAACGCGCTGCGGTCGAGCACCGGCGTAAAATTCATATAAAACCGGTTGTCGTCGCTCGTGAAGACCCAGGGCTTCATGAAGTCCTCAAACCCGTCTTCATCCATGGGAATCTCAAACTTGACCTCACCCAGCTTGTGAATCTTCCCGTCGTAGAACAGCACGTTCTCCGTCGCGGCGCTGGTGTCGCCGAAGCCATAGCCGATGTTCCAGCCGAAGGGGACACCGTCGAGTTCGCCCGAGGCGCTTCCCCAGTACCAGGTGTTGTGATACGTCCACACGCCGCGTCCCCAGTCGAGTACCGCGAAAAATTTATCCTTTGTCAATTCATACCGGCGGCTGCCCAGTTCGATCCAGCCTTCGGCGCGCATGCAGTTGATCTTCTGGTTGTAGTAGAAATGGCCGGGCTTATCGAAGGGCGTGGCGATAACCATGCTCTCGTCCGGCTCGTCGGTGAGCTTGACGATGCCCTCGATGGGCTCCTTGTCCAGGAATTTGTCCATGTGGAACGAGAGCATCCGCGCCCCGTCCTCGTGATAAAAGGTGAGTGCATAGCCGCCCTTTGAAATTTCCGAGGCGCCCTCCGCGCTCGATTCCGGCAGCTGCGTCCGGCCGAGCGGCAGCGCCCGCATGCGGCTCGTCGTTTTTTCCCATTTGCCGTCGAAATCCAGAAAGGAAACGGAGTCAAGGCCCATATAGCCGTTGTCCGCGATGGTCAGCGCCAGACCGATATGGCCGTCGGTGATGAGATAATAATCCCATTCTTTGATGCGCATGGCGCTGGCCTTGATGTCCGCGCGGCGATAGACCGGGAGCAGGGAACGCGCCCAGCCGGGCTCAAGCAGATTGCCGTCGCTGCCAAGCAGCGGGCCGGAAGTGGTGATCTCATGCTGTTGTCTCATTGGATAGCCTCCTTGGATGTGTATTTTTCCAGAAAGTCTGCAAGCGCCGCCTGTACGCGCGGGCGGTCAACCAGATAGCTGTAGCCATGCTTTGCTCCGTCAACCAGAATCAGCTGTTTTTCAGATGTGCAGGCGTCATAGGCAGCCTGCGACATGGAGCAGGGGACGAAGGTGTCCGCCGTGCCGTGGAGAAACAGAATGGGAAGCTTTGTTTGAGATACCGCGTCCAGCGTGGAGGCCTCCCGGATGGAAAAGCCGGCGAACGCGCGCGTGCAGACATCCATCAGCGCCAGCAGCGGCCCCGCCGGGAGCCATTTTACATGCGCGTGCAGGACGCTTTTCATGATCGCGTCCGGCGAAGAGAACCCGCAGTCGGCAATCACACCCCGGACAGACGGCGGAAGTTCCAGCGCGGACGCCAGCAGAACGGTCGTTGCGCCCATGGAGAGCCCGCCAAGAAACAGCGGATGATCCGGGCCAAAGTGCATGGCCGCGTATTGCGCCCATGTTACGACGTCCCGGCGCTCGTGGACGCCGAAGGTGATATATACGCCCTCCGACTGGCCGTGCGCGCGTTCGTCAACGGCGAGCAAATTATATCCGAGTGAATAATAGTAGGGCAGAACGATGGAAAAATCGATGATCCAGCTTGAGCGATAACCATGGAACAGGAGAATCGTGCCCTTTGCGCTGGGCTGCTGCAATAGCTGACCGTGTAGGCGCAGACCGTCATAGGACGGCAAAAAGATATCCTCCGCGTCCTGCATCAGTGCGGTGCCCGCGAAAATCTCCTCCGTCTGCTCTGCACGGCCCCATTTGGCAATGACCGCAGGCATTGTAAAATCCGGGGCGGGCCTGCGGCGGCAGGCAAACAGAAACAGGCCCAGCACCAGAAGCACGACCGCCAGCAGAACGGCCAGAACAATCCAGACTGCCGTCATGCCGCTTTGCCCTTCTTTCCGAGTTTTGCGAAAAACGGGAATGTAAGCGGCCAGATAATGCCCGCGAACAAAACAATCAGAAAATACCGTACAAAGCTTTCTGCCTGCGACCCTGCAAACAGGGCAGCCAGCACCGGCTTCAGCACTGCCTTGATGCCAAGGAGCAGCGCAAGGCCGAGTACCAGCTTTAAAACCTGTCCCCAGAACGGCGCGCGCACGTCAAAATGCAGCTTTTTCTCATCGGCGATGTATACAATCAAAAAGCCCAGCAGCGCACCCAGCATGGTATACGCGTTTTTGAGGCCGTGCGTGATATTGGAAAGGTCCTCGCTGCCCTCCGGCCAGTCGCACCGGGCGAGGGACGAGGCGTAGATCAGATATCCGCCGCACAGCGCTGCCGCACCGAGCAGGAGCCATGGCACTGTCTTTTTCGCAGCAGTCTCCGTCCGGAACGCCGGATAGAGCGCCGCAGCCAGCGCCAGCGCCGTCAGGAAGGCCACGCCGACGTCCAGCGGCGTGTGAACGCCCAGGTACATCCGCGAAAACGGCACCAGAAGCATCAACACGACGCAGACGATGCGCACCCATGCTTCCTTCCGGCTCGCAAAGATCGAGGCCGTCGTGCCGACGATGTTCTGCGTATGGCCGGAGGGGAAGGAATAGCCCGTCGCGTCCGCGCGGGCGGCTTCGACGATCTGAAAGTCCGGGTCGAGCACCCACGGGCGCGGAATGCGGAAGGCCAGCTTCAAAAACTGGTTGCAGACCGTACCGAGCGCACCGACCAGAAAGACATAATAGCCCTGCCGCTTGTCAACGCACCAGAAGATCAGCAGCGCCGCCGCCATAAACGCGATCTCCGAGCCGAAATAGGTCAGGCTAGAAAAAAACGTGTCCAGCGCTCCGCAGCGTCCCGCCGCGAGAAGCCGCAAAAAATCCATACCGGAACCTCCTGAATTGAGATACAAAATCAGTATACCACCAAACGCCGGATTTGCCAAGTATCTTGCATTTTCAGATAAATATAGTATGATATAAGAAAAGCAACGAAAGGTGTGCGAACCATGTTTTCCAATGAAGAACGAATGATCTACGCCAAGCGCCAGCTGGTCGAGGTGATCTGTCAGCTTCGTTTCCCGGAGATCCTGTCCATCGACGCAAGCGAACCTGCCGCGTTTCAGGACCGCATCCGCCGGGAATATCCGCAGTATGAAAAGAAGATCGAGCAGCTGCCGCCGCAGATGGTGAACGGCAAGCCTGTTCCGCAGGGAACGGTCAACAACTATCAGTTCGTCTCTGCCGAGGGGCAGTGGAAAATCAGTCTCACCAAGGGCTTTATCGCCCTTTCCACCTACGGCTATACCCGCTGGGAGGAATTTGCCCAGCGGCTCGACCGCATTCTCGCCGTGTTTATCGAGACATATCATCCCTCGTGGTTCACCCGCGTGGGTCTGCGGTATGTCAACGCATTCCGCCGAGCACCGCTCGGACTGGAGGACTGCCTCTGGAAGGAACTTATCACGCCGGGATTTTTGGGCCTCATGGGCGACGAGGACGCGCAGGAGCAGGCGTTCATGAAAAACGAACTGACCGCGACTGTCCAGATGCCCGGCGGCGCGAAAGCCAACGTCAAATCCGGCCCGGGTCTGCTGCGCAAGGTCAACAACCGTACCCGCGAGACAACGGAAGAACGCGTGTTCATGCTCGACCTCGACCTCTACATGGACAGCAAGATCGAACTGAACCATACGGCCCCAGCCCTGAACATCGTCCACGACAACGCCGGCAGCCTCTTCCGCGCCGCCATCACCGACACCCTTGCGGACGCAATGGAGCCGCAGAAGGCTTGAACGGATAAAAAATGCCCCGCTGGCCGCAAAAATGACGGCAGGCGGGGGTTTGTTTTTCAGGAATGACGGGCTTTTGCGTAGTTGCAGACTGCGCCGTTGTGCAGAACGCGAAGCGGATGATATGAGGAAGGAATGAAGCATGGACAGCAAGAAACTCGAAATTTTAATGACAGCTGTTGATCTCGGCAGTCTTTCCAAGGCAGCGGAGGTCGTCGGCTATACGCAGTCGGGGCTGACGCATCTGGTTGACAGTCTGGAACGGGAGATCGGCATGACGCTTGTGCAGCGCGACCATAGCGGCATTGCGCTGACCGAGGAAGGCAAGGCGCTCATGCCCGCCATCCGCGAGTTTCTGCGCGCGAATGCGCGGCTGGAAAACCAGATCTCCGCGATCACGGAAAAATCGGCGCAGACCATCCGCGTCGCGGCCTACGCCAGTATCGCCATGCGCTGGATGCCGGAGATCCTCTACCGGTTCCGGCGCGTCTGCCCGCATATCGACGTTGACCTGCGGACGGTTGACCATGAACTCGAGCCGTTTGAACTGCTCGAGGCATGGCGCACGGACGTGATCTTCGCTGCACGGCAGAGCGACTTTGCCTGCGACTGGATGCCGCTGCACAACGACGCGATGTACGCCATTTTACCGGCGGACTATCCCACAGACGGCCGCGAGACGTTCCCGATCACAGAATTCGAGGGCCGGGATTTTCTGATGCCCTACGGCCGGTTCGACATTGACGTAGGTGCGGCATTCCGGAAATATGGTGTGAAACCCGTTATCCGCCCCTGCCATGTTGACGACGAGACGGTCATCCGTATGGTCGGCAAGGGGCTTGGAATTTCCATGATGGCCGAAATGATGATCCGCGGCAAGCTGAGCGGCGTGAAGACCCTGCCTGTCAGTCCTGCTGTCAGCCGCGAACTCGGCATGGGCCTGCGCCCCGGCGGCCATCTGCCGGAGGGCATTGCCCGTCTACGCGAATGCGTGCTGGAATTTATCGGGGAACTTTAATCAGCGGTTGCTTAAGCGATTCTGCGAAAGAACAAGTCCCTGCAGCTATCATTGCAGCAGGGACTCGTAAGGGATATGCAGCGCCTCGTGAAGCGCCTTCAATTCATCTGGATAAATGCTGCGCTGGCCGCATTCGATTTTTGCCAGAGCACTGCGGGTCAGATCGCAGCCTGCAAGCTGTGCTTTTGCCGCAAGCTGTTCCTGCGTCAGACCCTGTGCAAGCCGCGCGGCCCGGATTGCCGCACCAACGACTTTACTATATTCTAAATCCGTACCAACACCACCCTTGCACTGTTTTCGTGCAGATGGTGTTGATTTTATGCTATTTATTTAGTATTATTGCACTATAATAGTGCAAAAGAAAAATAAACAATAAAGGACGTGACAGAGATGGAACGGTCAGTCTGTGAACAACTGCTGGGGCAACTTGAAAAAAGACTTTTGGCGGAATGCTTTGTTTCCGAAAAACTGCTGACTCCGGAGCAGGCTGCAGAAATCATACAGTCGAGATGCTATCAAATGCTTTGCCAGATTCGTGCTGCGCTGGATGAGCCAAACATGAATGACGCTGCCTGTTTTCAACGGATTGAAGAAATCGTTGAAATTATTGAACAATACGGTTCTGATGGCGGATGCAGACATGATTACTGAATAAAAAAATCCGCCGTAGGGCGGATTTTTTTCTGTTTGCAGATCATTCGGCGAGCTGCCACATCAGCTGGGCCAGCAGATTTGTGATTGTCTCCATGTCGTCTGCGGGGACGTACTCAAAGCGGCCGTGGAAGTTCTCGCCGCCGGTGCACAGGTTCGGGCAGGGAAGACCCTCAAAAGACAGACGTGCGCCGTCCGTGCCGCCGCGGATGGGGACGACCTTCGGCGTGACGCCGAGGGATTCCATCGCTTTTTTTGCATTTTCAATCAGGAACATGCACGGGGCGATCTTTTCCTTCATATTGTAATAGCTGTCGCGCAGCGTAAGCGCTGCGGTGCCTGCGCCGTAGCGGCGGTTGATCTCTGCGCAGGCCTTTTCCATGACAGCCTTGCGCGCTTCAAATTTCGTGCGGTCGTGGTCGCGGATGATGTACTGCAGTTCTGCCTGCTCCGTCTCGCCGCGCATGGCGACAAGATGATAGAAACCCTCATAGTTTTCGGTGTAAAACGGCGTTTCGAGTGCCGGAAGCAAACCGTGCAGTTCCATGGCGACAAGTGCGGCGTTGACCATCTGACCTTTTGCGGAGCCGGGGTGGATGGACTTGCCGCGAAGTTCGATTTTCGCACTGGCGGCATTGAAGTTTTCGTATTCCAGTTCGCCAAGCGTGCCGCCGTCAACGGTGTAAGCGTAGTCTGCGCCGAAGCCCGCCACATCAAACCGGTCGGCACCGCGGCCGATCTCCTCGTCGGGCGTAAAGGCGAGTTTGACGGTTCCATGCGGCTTTTCGGATGTAAGCAGCAGCTGTGCGGCGGACAGGATTTCCGCCACGCCCGCCTTATCGTCTGCGCCGAGCAGCGTCGTGCCGTCGGTGACGATCAGGCGCTTGCCGACAGAGTTTTTCAGCTGCGGGTATTCCTTCGGAGAAAGCATGATGTGCTTCTCTTCGTTCAGGACAATATCGCCGCCGTCGTAAGGCTCTGTGATGCGTGCGCGGATGTTCTCGCCGGGCGCGTCGGGCGAGGTGTCCATGTGGGCGATGAGGCCGTAGACAGGAATGTCCTTTTCGCAGTTTGCTGGGACAGTGCCGTAGACGTAGCCGTCCTTGTCAACGTGTGCGTCTGCAATGCCCATGTCCTGCATCTGGCGGACAAGTTCCTGTGCAAGCGTGAACTGCCGTGCGGTGGACGGGCAGGTCTCGGAGGCTTCGTCCGAGGTCGTAGGATAGGAAACCAGCTTCAAAAAGCGTTCAACGACTGTCATATTGTGTTCTCCTTTGAATCAGTATTGGAAGATGCTCCCGCCGACGAACTCGCGCACGATGGAGTCACGCGGAACATACGGCGTGTCGAGCGGCGGCAGGCTCCGCACCACGTCCATCAGGACGGTCAGGCCGTGTTCTTCAATGAATGCGTCGTCCAGATCGGATGCGAACTGTGGGATCTGACGCAGGTATTTTGCCAGAATGCACAGTTCATAATCATGGAACGAGTCGATGTGGACGGAGGCGTTGGGTTTGTTGGGCGCGATATATTTCTGCTCGCCCGCATTGACAGACTCAGCGCGGACGATGGTATCACGCAAAGAGTTGCCGCGGCCCTGATAGTTGCGGATCATGCGGCGCGCCACGCGCACCTGCTCGGGGTGGATGATGCGGTCACCGGGGGTAATAATGCGCGTTCTGGGCGCGACATAAATGCCGGTGGCGCGGTCGCGGATGGGGTCGAAGAGCAGGGGATTGAGCATGTGGATACCCTCGGCAATGATAACGGCCTCGCGGCTGCCCTGCATGGGGGTATAGCCGCCGGTGCGGTTGTTGGGAAAGTCGTACCACGGCACCTGCACCGTCTCGCCGTTTGAGAGCCGGTCGATGGTGTCAAGCAGCAGTTCCCGGTTGACGCACAGGGGCGATTCCCAGTCGGTTAAGTCCTTTGGACGTTCGGAAAGCGGCAGGAAAAAATTGTCCATGCTCAAAAGGCAGACCTTGACGCCCAGATTTTTCAGATACGCCTGCAGGCGCATCGCTGTCGTCGTCTTGCCGGAGCCGGAAGGGCCGGTCAGGCAGACGAAGGGCTTGCGCGGCTGCGCGCTCAGAATTGCGGCGGCGGCAGAGCTGATCTTGTCATGAAAGACTTCCTCACAGCGCAGGACGAATTGTGTCTGGTTCCGCATGGCGTAGACAACGTCTTCAATGTCAATAACTCGCATTTTCTTCCTCCTTATGTGCGTTCCACCGCGCCATCATGCGGCGATAGATCAGAATAAAGCAGAGCACATGCACCGCGCTTGTCACGACCCAGCTGACAGGGTAGGACAGATACAAAACGTCAAGCGTGTGGTGCGTTTGGAAGATCGTGTAGATCCAGATGATGCGCAGTACGCACGCACCGAAGATCGTCACGACCATCGGCATCCAGCTTCGGCCGAGTCCGCGCACCATGCCGCAGCACGTCTCCATGATGCCGCAGACGAAATACGTCATGCCCATATACGTTACGCGCACCATGCCGCTGGCAAGTACGGAGGCGTAGGCAGGGTCGTCCTTCGCAATATAAATGCCGAGCAGCGGACGGCTGAAGAAATACAGCAACGCACACATCGGCACGCCGATGAGCAGAACCGTCAGGATGCAGTCGCGGTAGACGGGCTTGATACGTTCCGGCTTGCCCGCGCCGAGATTCTGGCTGGTAAAGGTCATGGAGGCGTGATAAACGGAGTTGCAGGCCGTATAAATGAACGAGTCGAGATTGCCTGCCGCCGTGTTCGCCGCGACCACGTCCGCGCCAAAGGAGTTGATCGAGGACTGGATCATGACATTGGAAATGTTGAAAATGACGGACTGAAGACCTGCAGGCAGGCCGATCTGGATCATGCGCAGGGCCTCGTCCGGGTAAAAGCGGAGTTTTTTGAGTTCCAGCTGCGCGCAGCCCTCCAGCCGCATCAGGCAGATGAGCACGAGCGCCAGCGCAAGATACTGTGAGACGACCGTCGCAATCGCAACGCCCGCCACGCCGAGCCGGCAGACGACTACGAAAAACAGATTCAGCAGTACATTGACTGTGCCGGAGATGGACAGAAAGAAAAACGGCTTTTTCGTGTCGCCGAAGGCCCGCAGTACCGCTGCGCAGAAGTTGTAAAGAAGCGACGCGGGTACGCCGATAAAGTAAATCTGCAGATACCGGTCGGACAGGGGCAGAACGTCCTCCGGCGTATCCATCAGGCGCAGCAGGGGACTGGCCAGGAAAAAGCCCAGCAGGAAGACCACGACGCCAAGCCCCAGACCCAGCACGACCGAGGTGTGCACGGAGCGGGAGACACGCTCGTCGTCCCGGCAGCCGAGATAGCGGGCGACAAGGATATTGACGCCGACGGAAATGCCGATAAACGCGCCGATGAGCAGGTTGATGAGCGATGTCGTCGCGCCGACGGCGGCAAGGGCCGTGCTGCTGTCAAATTTGCCGACAACAATGACGTCAGCGGCGTTGAACAGCAGCTGTAAAATGCCGGTCAGCGCCAGCGGGACGGAAAAGCGGATGATCTGCGGCAGGGGCCTGCCCTCGGTCATCACGATCGAATTTGCTTTTGTTGCTGCCATGGGGATGGTGCCCTCCTATTTTTCTTTCAGGGTGTCGAAAAACGCAAGCCACGGTTCGGTCTGCGGCGGGTCATGCGTAAAGATGAGGTGTTCATTCGTCTGCGGGTGGAAAAAAGCAATTTGATAGGACCACAGGCCGAGCGGGCCATCGGCTTTCGCACCGTATTTCCGGTCGCCGCAGAGCGGCAGGCCGCGGGAAGAAAACTGCGCGCGGATCTGGTGTGTCCGTCCTGTTTCCAGCCGGATGCGCACGAGCGTGCGCCCATCTTTCACGGCAAGCACCCGATATGAAAGCCGGGCATGCCGCGCGTCCGGGCTGGGGGTGTGCGTGACGAAGGTGCGTTTTGCTGCCGCGTCGCGCGCAAGAAGATCGGCAAGAACGCCCTCCGGCGCGTCCGGAATTCCCTCCAATACGGCGAGATAGTCCTTTTCAAATGTATGCTCCTGTACCTGCCGTGACAGAATGCTGTCGGCCATGCGCGACCGGGCGTAGACCATCACGCCGCCGACAGGCTGGTCAAGCCGGTGCACAACGCGCACGCAGCCGGTTTCGCTTTCGCCCAGCGCCCGGCGCAGCAGTTCCGGCATACCGCCCGGCCCATCAGTGGACAAAACGCCCGCAGGCTTGAGACAGACAACGATTCGATTGTCGGTATATAAAAGATCCATTTGCAGTTCCTAAGGGCTGTTGGCCACGGTCGGGTGGGATCGTTTTGCGAAAATTGGGATGCGGCTGGCAGAGTCCTGCCCCTCCCAGCTGCATCCGCACCCAAGCTATTATAGTATAGCACGCTTTCCCGGTTTCGTCACGCGGTTTTGGTGCGCGGAAGAAAAAATGTCTTAAAAATTCTTAATTCCGCCCGGAAGCTTGCGGAAGTATGATATAATAGCGCCACAAAAAGGAGGGAGCAGCCATGGAAGAGGCGATCCGCATTCTGGTGGTGGACGATGAGCCGGATATCCGGCGTATCTGTCGGATCCTGCTGGAGACAGGCGGCTATACCGTGTTGGAGGCCGCGACAGGCGCGGAGGCAGTCGAGCAGGTTCGGCAGCACCCGGAGCTTGATCTCATTTTAATGGACATTATGATGCCGGAGCTGGGCGGCTATGATGCGTGCAGCCGCATCCGGTCGTATTCCGCGGCCCCGGTCCTGTTTCTGACCGCGAAAACGCAGGAGGGCGACAAGCGCCGCGCGTATGATTCCGGCGGCGACGATTTTCTCGCCAAGCCGTTTTCGCACGCGGAGCTGATGATGAAGGTCGAGTCGCTGCTGCGGCGCTACCGGGTGTATAAGAGCAAATCGAGCGGGCGGACGCTCCGGCCCGGCATCGTGCTCGACGAGGAAAACCGCCGCGTACTGGTAAACGGCCAGCCGCTGGAGCTGACGGAGACGGAGTTTTCCATTCTCCACTGTCTGGCGGAGAACCGGGGCCGCGTCGTGCCGGTGCGCACGATCTACGAGACGGTCTGGCACGAGACGTATATGCCGGCGTCAAACAATACTGTGATGGTGCATATCGTGAACCTGCGCAAGAAGCTGGAGGAGGATCCGGCGAATCCGCGCCTGATCCGCACCGTCTGGGGAAAGGGCTATCAGATTGACTGAAAAGAAGAGGCGATTTGTCTCGCTGAGCGTCAAGCCGCTGTTCGTGCTGCTGCTGGGGCTGGTGCTGGGCGTGTGCGTCTGCCTGCTGGCGGATTTTACGGGAGAGCAGATCATCGAGCGCCAGTATATGAGCGAGAAGGCCATTTTAAAGCGCACGAACAAAGCCGCGCAGGAGTTTCAGTCCTTTGTGCGGCAGAACGGCGTTTCCACGCGCGACACGGATATGCTGGCCCGCTGGGGCGAGACGAAAAAAGACTATTATATCATGCTGTATCATGATCAGCGGCAGATCTTTGAGATCGGCTGGTGGGGCGCGGACACCGCGGCAGTCGATGCGTATTCGCTCAAGGAGCAGACGGCCAGCGTCGTCTATCCCATCGTGTTCCGCGACGGCACGTTTTACGCTGTGATCTACGACAACTCCGATTCCGGGCTCTACGATCTGTTGTGGATCGTTTCGCTGCTGCTGGGCTGCGCGGTTCTGGCGCTGACGCTGCTGGCGTATAACCGCCGCGTCGCGCGCAGGGTCGTCGCCATCTCGCAGGAGGTGCAGTCCATCGGCGCGGGCAATCTCTACTTGCAGCTGGAGCCGAAGGGCCGCGACGAGATCTCACAGCTCACAGCCAGCGTCGAGCAGATGCGCCTGTCGCTCCTGCGCAAGACCAGCGAGGAGCAGCGCGCCCTTCAGCAGAACAGCGACCTCATCACCGCCATGTCGCACGATATCCGCAATCCGCTCACGGCGCTGCTCGGCTACCTTGATCTGGCAAAAAACGGACAGTATCGATCGGAAGAAGAACTGCAAAGCTTTCTGGACGCTGCCTATGGCAAGGCCGAGCAGCTGAAGACGCTGACAGACGAACTGTTCCGGTATTCGCTGCTGTTTGGCTGTAAGGAACTGCCCATGCAGATGGAGTCCTATGACGCGCGGCTGCTTCTCGAGCAGCTTCTGGGTGAGAGCCGCGTCCAGCTGCAGCAGCAGGGCTTCACGGTTCAGCTGCTGCTGCCGCAGCAGGAGGTGCAGATCGAGGCTGACGTGATGTATCTGAAGCGGGTGCTCGACAATCTCTTCGACAACATCCGAAAGTACGCAGACCCGGCTAAGCCCGTTGCCATTGCGGCGCTGATCGAAGACGGTGCGCTGCATATCTGCCTGTCCAACAGCGTGAATCCCGCTTCCGGGCGCATCGAGTCCAACAAGATCGGCCTTCGCACCTGCGCAAAGATCATGGCGCAGATGGCCGGCGGCTTCAAGCGCTACACGGAAAACGGCAAATTCACTGCCGAGGTCATCCTGCCTATCCAGGCAGAGACAATGCCGTCGGAGTAAAGCGGCAGACTGTCAGATTTGCGCAGCACCCTGTAGGGGCCGATGCCTACATCGGCCCGGCAGAATGCACCAATTTTACGGGAATCTCCGGCGAATTCGCGGTTGCCCAACGGGTCGATGTGGGCATCGACCCCTACAATCGAATGCGCGGAAACCTACGAATTCGCCGACAATCCACTGCATTCCGCCGGGTGCAGGCAAAGTCAGTTCTTAAAAAAATATGAAAAATGCAACGCCGGGCTTTCTTTTGCGTCTTTGTTTTGGTATGATACAGACGGCAAGATAGGCCGCCTGTACCGTGCGTCAGCACAAGATATAGATTATGGACATTGGGCATGAATGAAAAGGAGTATTACATGAAAACAAAACGGATGCTTGCGCTGCTGCTTGCGGCGCTGATGATCGTGGGCCTGTTTGCGGGCTGCTCGAAGGACGGGACAAAGGACCCCGGCAAGACCAATCCGGGCAATTCTCTGATCGACCAGACCAAGCCCTCCCAGACAACGGCAAAATACGCCTATAAGGCCGATTATTTCGACCTTGCCGTTCCGGACGGCGTGCAGTACGTCAACCAGATCTGCGCCGCCGGCACCACGCTCTATCTGACGGCCAGCATGCAGGGGGAAGAAATCACCAACACTGACCCCGACACGGGCGAAACCTGGTCGTATTACGACTCCCGCTTGGGCGTTCTGACCATTGACCCGGATACCGGCATATGCACAGAGCTTTCCAACCTGCAGCTGCCGGAGGTTCCGGAGGGCGCGGAGGGCGGCGTCAACTGCTACAACATGATCGGCTCTGACGACGGCACGCTCTGGATGCTTGTAAACGTCTATGCGACGCAGTATGAGCTGCCCGACGATTTTGACCCCAACACGGACAGCAAGTGGAACTACCCCTCCACGGACATCAACGGCTCGTATCTGATGCACATCGCTGCCGACGGCAGCACGATCGCCAGCCTCGACCTTTCCGACACGAACAACGAGGACAACGAGGACGGCATGAGCGGCAACCTCAGCTCCTTCGCCGTCGATGCCGCCGGCAATCTCTACGTCAGCGACTATAATAATATTTATGTCCTCGATGCAGAGGGCAACGTGCAGTTCAAGCTCGACGGCAGCCAGTATAACGGTAGTCTGTGCCGGCTGAACGCACAGCAGGTTGGCGTTATGTGGTACAATTACACGGACGACGTGAATGCCGCCGATGAAAACGGCCAGTACTTCGTCCCCATCGATCTGGAAACGAAGGACTGGGGCGAGAAGGTCAAGCTGCCGTCCAACGTGGGGAGCATCCTCCCGGGCGACGATGCCTATGACTTCTACTACACCTACAATAATAACATCTATGGCTATGCCGCCAAAACGGACACGAAGGAGAAGCTCGTCGACTGGCTGGCCTGCGACGTTGACACCAACAATATGTCGGGCTATGCCATGCTCTCCGACAGCCGCGTGGCCGCCCTCATGCAGGACTGGAGCACCGACCCCACGACCTATCAGCTGATCGTCCTGCACCGTGTGGACGCGTCTGAGATCAAGGAAAAGAAGGTTCTGACGCTCGCGTGCATGTATCTCGACTGGAACCTGCGCAGCATGATCGTCGAATACAACAAGACGAACGACGAGTACCGCATCAATGTCGTCGACTACAGCGAGTACGCGACCGACGACGATTACAACGCCGGCGTCACCAAGCTCACCACCGAGATCATCAGCGGCAGCGTGCCGGATATCTTCCTGACCAGCAATCTGCCAATCGATAAGTATGCCGCCAAGGGCGTCATCGCCGACCTCAATACCTTCATGGACGGCGGAAACGGCCTGAGCCGCGACTATTTTGTCCCACAGGTCATGAGTGCGCTGGAAAAGGACGGCAAGCTCTATGAGCTGCCCACCAGCTTCTCCGTGCAGACGGCCTACGCGCTGAGCTCCATCGCAAGCCAGTACGACACGTGGAACGTTGCCGCCGTGCAGGACGCCATGACACAGCTGCAGGAGGGCGCGACGGTCTTCTCCAACGGCTGGACGAAGAACATGGCTCTGTCGAACTGCCTGTCCCGCAACCTGTCTGCTTTCGTCGACTGGACGACGGGCAAGTGCGAATTTGACTCCGAAGCGTTCCAGCAGCTGCTGGCCTTCTGCAATTCCTTCCCGGCAGAAACCAGTGACGGTGACGGCGCGATTGCCTATGCTTCCTCCGCCGATATTGCCGTTGACGACGCGATGTGGGAATCTGACGCGACCCGCATCACGAACGGCAAGCAGCTCATGTCGACGATCGGGATGTACAGCTTTGACTCCTATATCTGGAACGTCTACGCGATCCGCGACAAGATCACCTTTACCGGCTATCCGACCGAGGACGGCTCCGGCAGCTCGTTCGAGCTTCAGATGCCGATGGCCATTTCCTCCGTCACGAAATACCCCGACGCCGCGTGGGACTTCGTCTGCTCGATCATCAAAAAGATGAACACGATAGATGAGAACAATTACTATTACGGCTTCCCCATCAGTCAGGCTGCGTTTGACGCAGAAATGACCGACATCATGACCGAGCAGTACCAGCTGGACGAAAACGGCGAACAGGTTGACTGGGACGGCGACGGTGAGCCCGACAAGGCTATCCGGGGCAGCTATGAGACCATGGAAAACGGCGAAACGGTCTATAAGGATGTCTATGCGCTGACGCAGGAGGACATTGACCAGATCCTGGGCGTGATCAGCAACACGCACAGTGTCTATGACTACGATCAGGAGATCCTCGATATCATCACCGACGAGGTCGCCGCCTACTTTGCCGGAGACAAGGATGTTCAGACCACTGCCAGCATGATCCAGAGCCGCGTGAACCTGTATGTGCAGGAGCAGCGGTAAAACAACAATAAAAGTTCCCCCTTGCCGCGCCTTACGCGGCAAGGGGGAAGCAACTGCGAAACAGCTTTTGTAGGGGCCGATGCCCACATCGGCCCGTTGGGAAGCTGCGAATTAGCCGAAGGTTTCCGTTAAAAACAGTGCATTCTGCGCGGGCCGATGTGGGCATCGGCCCCTACAAACAAGTGCGTAAGTACATGCGGATTTCCCACCCAGAAATGAAAATGCCGATAAATTCCGATTGAGATTCGGTCGGGAGTTATGAGCATTTTCCAACGCAAAGGAGACACGAAAAACGTGCAGAAGCTTTCTCTCCGGTCACGCGGGAAATATGAAACAAGACCGTCCGGGAAAGGGCTTTGGACGCGGATGAATAACAAAGTGCGCGATTTTCTCGCGTCGATGTGCTTCTCCGGGCCAAGCTTTCTTGGTATGCTGGCGTTTTATATCATCCCGTTCCTGATCGTCGTCTACTATTCCTTCACCGCGGGTCTGACCGACCACAGCTTCGCGGGTCTCAAAAACTATATCAACGTCTGGCAGAACGGCGCGTTCAAGATCGCGGTCAAGAATACGTTCACGTTCACCGGCCTTTCCGTGCCGCTGGCGGTCGTGCTGTCTTTGGGACTGGCGCTGATGCTCGAGGCGCGCATCCCGCTCAAGAGCGAGTTCCGCACGTTTTTCCTCAGCCCCATGATGGTGCCCATCGCGTCCATCATTCTGATCTGGCAGGTGCTGTTCCACTATAACGGCGTCGTGAACGAATTTCTCGCCGTGTTCGGCGCGGACAAGATCGACTGGCTGAAATCGGATTACTGCATGGTCGTCATTGTCGTGCTGTTTTTGTGGAAAAACCTCGGATACAACATGATCCTGTTCATGGCCGCGCTCAGCAATATCCCGCGCGAGCTGCTTGAGGTCGCGGAGGTCGAGGGCGCGTCGGCGGCGTATCAGTTCTTCCACATTAAGCTCCGGTATCTTTCCCCGACGGTGCTGTTCGTGACGATCCTGTCCATCATCAACTCGTTCAAGGTCTTCCGGGAAATTTACCTGCTCACCGGCAATTACCCCTACGACGGGCTTTACATGATGCAGCATTTCATGAACAATATGTTCAATTCCGCCGATTATCAGCGGCTTTCCGCCGCGGCAGTGCTGCTGGCAATCGTGATCGTCATTCTCATTGCGCTTTTGTTCTTTGTGGAGAACATCTTCGGAAAGGACGTGGAGGGATGAGAAAGAAAAAACGGTATTTTTCCCGTGCGACGTGCTTTATTCTCTGCGCTGTCTTTGCACTCCTGTTTCTGCTACCGACGGTTCTGACGATCACGAATTCGTTCATGACCCAGAGCGAGATCACAGCCAGCTACGGGCAGGTCTTCGAGAATGCCAACGACGGCAAGAGCTATATCTCCAAGACCATCAACCTCAAATTCATCCCCGACAAGGTCAGCTTCACGCAGTATTTCACGGTTCTGCTCAAAAGCCCGGATTATCTGCTGAAATTCTGGAACTCGGTGATTTTAACCGCGCCGATCGTCTTTGCACAGCTCATGGTCGCGTCCATTGCGGCCTACGGCTTCACGCGCTGGCGCGGCAAGGTGCGCGACAGTCTGTTTTTCTTCTATGTGATCCTGATGCTCATGCCGTATCAGGTCACGCTGGTGCCGAACTATCTGGTCAGTGACTGGCTGCACCTGCTCAATACCCGGTGGGCGATCTTCCTGCCCGGCGCGTTCGCGCCGTTCTCGGTGTTTCTGCTCACCAAATTCATGCGCCGCATCCCCATGGCCGTCATTGAATCGGCCAAGATCGATGGCGCGAACGAGTGGCACATCTTCTGGAACATCTGCCTGCCGCAGTGCCGGAGCGCCCTCTATTCTATTGCGATCCTTGTGTTCATCGACAACTGGAACATGGTCGAGCAGCCTCTGATCCTGCTCAACGACGTCGAAAAGCAGCCGCTTTCGATGTTCCTGTCCAGCATCAACGCGGGTGAGATCGGCATTGCCTTCGCCGCCGCTGTTATTTACATGATCCCCGGGCTGCTGCTGTTTTTGCACGGCGAGGCATATCTGGTGGAGGGTATCGCACATTCTGGCTCTGTGAAAGGATAAGGGAAAACGAGATATGGAAAACGGTGTAAGAAAACGCGAATGGGTCAAAACCGCGGCCATCATCCTGCTGGCCGTGCTGCTGGTGCTGACCTTTTTCTCAAAAACGATCATGAACGCCTCGCTGCCAGAGGTCGCCACGCAGCAGGTGTCCTCCGGCGCGATCAACGCCCGCATCCGCGGTCAGGGTACCGTCGAGGCCAGCGAGGTCTATAACGTCACGATCAAGCAGACCCGCAAGGTCTCCAGCGTGCTGGTCAAGACCGGCCAGGAGATCAACGTCGGCGATACCCTCTTCGTGCTGGAAGCGGAGGATTCGGATGAACTGAAGCAGGCCGAGACTGATCTGGAAACGCTGCAGCAGAATTACGACAAGAGCCTGATCGAAGCCGGAAACACGGCGGCGCAGGAAAACCGCGACGTGCAGAATGCACGCGATGATTATAATGAAGCGCTTGCGATTTACCGTCAGTACAGCACCATGGACGCTTCGCAGCTTGCTACGCAGAAAGCGGCGTCCGAAGCGAAGCTGAAGGAACTTCAGACGGCGAAGACCACGCTTGACAATCAGCTTACGAAGATCAAAGGCGAAAAAGATTATACAGATGCACAGGCAACGGTCACGGAGCACGAAGCGACGGTGAAGTCGCTGGAAGCGGAAAAAGAAAAGCTGCTGGAATCACTTCCGCTGTCTTATAAAGATTGCCGCAACGCATCGTATTATCAAACTGAAATAGACAATATATTGAAAGATAAACAGTATATAGAGAACCTTACGCGATATGAAAAGATATTTGCGGCGTTTAGTACATTGTGTGACAATGATTTCGCAATTATGAAAGAGTGCTATGAGGACGAATCAGGCATTTCGATGATTAAGCGAATTGAAGGGAACAGTACATCTGCAAAGTATGATAAAGAAGGAAATCCGGTTGAGAATCCATCTGGATCGACAGAAGAAACCGTAATCAAATATCGTGAGGCGTTTGCCAAACTTGCTCCTTATTACTACGGCTATGAGAACCCGCGAACAGAGGGACTGCTCATTTTGCAAGATAAGATAAAAGTTGCGACAACCAACGATAAAATTGAAGCGGCCAACAGTGAAATGAGCACCGCAAAAACCATCGTCGGCAATTATGAGCGCTCCATCGAATCTCTGGAAAACCAGAGCGAGGCGCTTGACACGCAGATCACCGATCAACAGACGGCAGTGGACAAACTCACCAGCGCGTCTTCCGCAGCTGAAACGGTCAAATCTACGAAAAAAACCCTTGAAGACCTTGTTTTCAAACAGAATCTCGGCGACTCGTCCTCCATCGACATGGAGGCGTCCAAGAAGGCCATTGAACGCAAGCAGGAGGAGGTCGATAAGCTCCGCGAGAATGCCGACGAGCTGGAGGTCAAATCCAGCGTATCCGGCACCATCGCGTCCATCAGCGCCTCTGCGGGCAAGTCTATCGGCGGCGAGGAGCAGCCGCTTGCGACCATCAACGTGACCGACCGGGGCTTTACCGTCAAAATTGACGTCACGAGTGAGCAGGCCAAGAAGGTCAAGGTCGGCGATACCGCTGAACTCGTCAACTTCTGGGGCGGCGACGCGGTTGCGACGCTCGACCAGATCACGAATTCTCAGTCCTCCGGCAGCCGCACGCTCGTCTTTACGCTCACGGGCGACATTCAGGCCGGGCAGAACGTTACGCTCTCCATCGGCCAGAAGAGTGCCAATTATGACGCGCTCATCCCGCTTTCGGGCCTGCGTGAAGACTCCAACGGCAAATTCGTCTATGTCCTGCAGTCGAAGAATTCGCCGCTCGGCAGCCGCTATATCGCCACCCGCGTCACCGTGCAGGAGCTCGCGCGCGACGATAAGTCCGCCGCTGTCTCCGGCATCAGCCAGGGCGATTTCATCATCACGACCAGCAATAAGCCCGTGGAGGCCGGCAAGCAAGTGCGGCTTGCGGATAACGGATGAAGCAGCGCGGCCGGTTTGAACGGCGGCACAGGCTGCCGAGACTCCACGGAGGGAAACTGGCCCTCCTGATCGCGTGCCTGATCCAGACGGCTCTGTCGATTGTCTGCTTTGTGCTGCTGGGCCATGTGCGCGGCATGCTCGTCACGCAGTCCGCTGCCGATGTCTGGCGCGGAAGCGGCGAAGACCGCTTTGCGCAGATCTCCGCATTCCTGCCTACCACAGAGACGAAGACCCTTGACGATATCCGCTCGTTCCGCGCGGAGCTTGAAAACGAGTTCGTGCAGAACTCCATGGAAGCGCCCGAGGGCGGCAGCCTCTACACCGATGCCTACAGCGGCCGGACGAGCCTGTCCGTCTCCGGCAAATCGCCCGGCAGCGTGACGGTCACGGCGGTCGGCGCAGGCGGGAACTATTTCCTGTTCCACCCGCTGACACTCCTGTCCGGCGGCTATATCTCGGACGAGGATTACATGGCCGACCGCGTCGTATTGGATGCGCAGACGGCGTTCAACCTCTTCGGCAGCAGCGACGTAGCCGGAATGGAGGTTACGATCAACGGGCGGACTTTCCCCATCGCGGGCGTCGTGCAGAGTGAGTCCGATTTTGCGACGAACGCCGCCCTTGCTGCCGGGAACGAAGCCTCGGGCGATACAAGCGGTTCGAGCACGTCCACAGCCATGATCTATATGAGTTACAGCGCACTGAACGCCATGGCGGAACTGCCCATCGACTGCTATGAGATCGTCCTGCCCGACCCCGTTTCGGGCTTTGCGAAAAAGCTTATGACGGAGAAATTCCCCATCGGCAGCGGCGCAATCGTCCAGAATACCGGACGCTTTTCTGTCTCCAGCCTCATTTCCGTGATGGGCGCGTTCGGAAAGCGCGCCATGACGACGAATGGTGTGATCTACCCCTATTGGGAAAACGCTGCGCGCATGGCGGAAAGCCACGCGGCATTGTACCTGCTGCTGGGAACACTGCTGGCGATCATGCCGGCAGTCTGCTTGACGATTGTGCTGGTGAAATTTATTACCGCCGAGATTCGCAAGGGCTATTACAAGGCCTCCCACGCCATTGAAGACCGCGTGGAGGAGAATAAACGCAAACACTATATCGCAGGCGGAATCTAACACAAGCGCCCGGGCTTCCAGCAAGCCCGGGCGTTTTGAATGAGAAACAAACGGGAACAGCATGCACGCAAGCCTCCCATTCCAAGGGAATTCGGACGCTTAGTTCCGGCGCGGCAGGAGGAGCATGGCGAGGTCGTTGACATTTGTGCCGGTGGGGCCGGTGCGGATGAGGCCGCCGATGCGCTCCAATGCGGGATAGGCATCGTTGCGCCGCAGAACATCGGCGGGGTCAAGTCCGGCGGCGCGGAGCGCGGCAAAGCTGTCCTGATCGACGAAGCCGCCTGCGGCATCGGTCGGGCCGTCGCTTCCGTCGGAGCCGAAGGAAAAAACGGCGGCCTCCGTAAGTCCCGTAAGCCCCTCCGCAGCGGCCAGCGCCAGTTCCTGGTTCCGCCCGCCGCGCCCGGCGCCGGTCAGATGCACGACCGTCTCACCTCCGGCAAGGAATGCAAGCGGCTCAGACGGCGAGGCGTGCGTCCGTGCGACGGCAGCGAGGAAGCGGCCTGCCTCCCGCGCCTCGCAGTTCAGGCAATCCGTCAGCCGGATGCAGCGGTAGCCGAGCGCCTGCGCCGCCTGCTCCGCCGCATCGCAGAGTGCACGGACGCTGCCAGTCACGCGGGAAACAGCGTTCGGCAGTGTTTTCGGTGTTTCCGTCCGCAGACAGGCCAGTGCTCCGTCAGACAGGCGCAGCCCGTATTTCTGCGCAATGGCCAGCGCTTCGGCGCAGGTGCTGCTGTCCGGCGCGGCAGGGCCGGAAGCGATCATGTCGAGCGGGTCGCCGATGATATCCGACAGTACGACCGAGAAGACCGATGCCGGGCGGCAATGCAGTGCGAACCGCCCTCCCTTGACGGCGGACAGCCGCTTGCGGATCGTGTTGATCTCCACGATATCTGCGCCGCAGGCCAGCAGCTGGCCGGTGATATCCTCCAACTCGGCAAGCGGCACCAGCGGAGACTCAAACAGCGCCGAACCGCCGCCGGAGATGAGAAACAGCACGCAGTCCTCCTCCTGCAGGCCGCGCGTCAGTTCCAGCGCGGCCTGCGCGGCGCGGAGCCCGGCCTCGTCCGGCACCGGATGTCCGGCCTCAAAGATGCGCAGCGGGCCGATAGGGCCGCGGCTGTGGTCGTATTTGGTGATGACTGCGCCGGACGTGATGCGCGGGCCGAGCACGGCCCACGCCGCATTTGCCATGGCCCACGCGGCCTTTCCGATGGCAATGAGTACGACACGCCCAGAGCAGGAAAAGCTTTGCAGTGCACGCGCTACGGCAGCGTCTGGCTGCACGGCGCGAAGACTTGCGCGGATGATCTGATCGGCGGTGTCACGAAGTGTCATAAGATCCGTCCTTTCCCCAAAAACGTTCTGTTGACAGTGTATCATAAAATCAATGTTCCAGCCAAGTGCAGCGGGATAAAAAAGAACGGCTTTCGGGCCGTGGTTGCAAAATGGGCGCGTTTGTGGTAAATTGAGTGCAAATGAACACAAGAGGTGATTGTATGAAGCGGCTGCTGCTCCTGCTGGTGTGCCTGCTGGCGCTTTGCACAGGCGTCTGTGCAGCAGAGCCCGTTATTTCCGAAATGAAAACAGACTGCACGCTGACCGGTAGCGGTTCGTGCCAGGTCACGCAGAGTTTTACGCTGGAGATCAGCGGCGCGCAGACGCAGTTGCGGTTTCCACTTAGCCCGGGCGCAAAGAAGGCCTCTGTTGCGGGGTATAACGCGCAGAAGCAGACCGACGGCGATTGCCCCGTACTCGTGCTGAGCGATGCGAACGGCTTTACCGGGACACGCTCATTTACGGTCATGTATACAATCTCTGGGCTTGCAAGCGAAGCGGACGGCGTGCAGACGCTCCGGCTTCCGCTTTTGAGCGCAAAATGGGACTATCCCATCTCCAAATATGTCTTTACCGTCACCCTTCCCAAGCCGTTTGAAAGCTATCCGGCCTTTTCCAGCGGATATTACGGCGATGTGATCTCTGACTATATCGACTTGGACATCTCCGAATCGCGTATCACGGGCGTGATTGAGACGGGACTGAAGGATCATGAATCGCTGGAAATGACCCTTACGCTGGACAAGGCCTATTTTTCCGGCGCGTATACCGCACTTTCGTTCAGCTGGGTCGGCATGGCGTTTATCCTGCTGTTCCTTGCGCTGGCGTTTGGCTATTGGTTCTCATCGCTGCGCAGTGCGCCGGTGCGCGTGGCCTCGCGCATGCTCCCGCCGGATGCCGCGCTGCCGTGCGATATGCCGTTTTTGCTGGCGGGCGGACCGATTCAGTTCAATATGCTCGTATGCCACTGGGCAAGTCTTGGATACTTAACAATCTTCTGCGGCAAAAACGCGCGCGTGGCACTGCGCCGTCGCGTTGATATGGGCAATGAACGCCGCCCAGCAGAGGTCAAGCTGTTTCAGATGCTCTTTTCGCAGGGCGATGTGTGCGAGGGCGCGAGTCTTTTGTACAAGCGCACGGCGGAGAAAGCCGACGAAGTCCTGCGGCGCTATTGGACGAAGCGGCTGTATCAAAAAAACAGCGGCAATCCGCTCATCATGCGTGCGCTCGGCGTTCTGGCCGGCGCGCTGGCTGCGGCGGAGGCGGCAAGTCCGCTGTTCCCGGCGGGCTTTGTGCGCTGGCTGCTGCTGGTCGTGATTTTTGTGCTCGGCGGCGTGTTGTTCGGCGTGGTTCAGTATGCGCCCTCGGCGTATTATCAGGGCAAGCGGCCGGTCGTGGCGCTGGCGGCAGTCTGCGCGCTTGCGCTTTTGATGCTGGCGCAGCTTGGCGAGGGACTGCTTGCGGTGCTGCTGGTAGTGGCCTGTGAAGTGCTGATCGGCGTTCTGACGCTCCACGGCGGCAAACGCACGGCTTTTGGCGATGAGATCGTCGCGCAGGCGCTCGGATACCGTAAATTCCTCCGGCGCGTCACGCAGAGCCAGCTGCAATCACGGCTTGCACAGGACAGCCAGTATTTTTACCGCATCCTGCCCTACGCCGAGGCGATGGGTCTTGCCGGAAATCTTGCCCGGACGCTCGGCAGCACGGAACTTGAGCAGTGCGACTGGTATCAGGAATCCAAGCCCCTGCCGCGCACGGCAGCAGGCTTCTATGCCAGCCTGCGCGAAGCGCTCGCGCTGCTGGATCTGTCGATCCGGAAATAAGGGAAAAACAAAAGCGGCGCGGCCCACATGGGCCGCGCCGCTTTTCGGCGAATTCGTATTACAGGCAATATGGAATAAACATTGGGCTTTCGCATTCCGGTCAGGAAACCGCTGGCTGCGCCGTGCGCAGACAGCGGCAGCAGCGGATGAAATAGAGAATCTCCGCTGCTGCGGTGATCGTCCAGGAGAAAATGTAGAGCAGGTACAGCGACGGAATGGTATGGAAGTGCGCAAAGATCGTATAAACCCAGATCACGCGGAACACGCACGAGCCCATGATCACGATGACAGTTGGCACAAAGCTGCGGCCAATGCCGCGGCAGGCGGCGATGGTACAGTCCATGAAGGCGCTGACGCAGTAGGAAAAGCACATGATCCGCATCCGCTCCATGCCTGCGGCGACGACGTCCGCCTCATTCGTGAAGATATACAAAAACGGCTCGCCGCAGAGCAAAAACGCCACGCCCAGCACCGCCGCGATCACGAACGAATAGCCGAGGCTGATGTAATAGCTTTTCATCATCCGGTCCTTTTTCCCCGCGCCCCAGTTCTGGCCCATGAAGGTCGAGCAGGCGGTATAGAACGCGGCCATGACGTTGTAAATCACGTTGTCCACGTTGACTGCGGCGGAGTTGCCGGAGACGATGGTTGAGTCAAACGAGTTGATGCCGACCTGAATGAACAGATTTGCAACCGCAAAGATCATATGCTGAATGCCTGCCGGGATGCCGAGGCCGAGAATGCGCCCCGCTTCGCCGCCGTGCAGCCGCAGAAGCTTCCATTCCACACGGCAGCTGTCCGTCAGATGCGTCATGTGCAGAAGAACGAGGACTGCCGACAGATACTGTGAAATGATGCTTGCCAGCGCCACGCCGTCGGCGGCCATTTTGCAGACGATGACGAAGAACAGGTTCAGGATGACGTTCAGGATGCCTGCCGCCGTCAGATAGGCCAGGGGCCGCTTCGTGTCGCCGCTGGCGCTCAGGACGGCGTTGCCAAAGTTGAAAATGCCGAGCGCCGGCATGCCGAGCGCGTAAATGCGGAAATAGAGCACCGCGCCGGGCAGCAGATCGTCTTTCGTCTTCAGCAGTTCCAGCATCGGCGCGGCCAGGAAAAAGCAAAGAACCGCGATCACGGCGCCGGACAGCGTACACAAAATCAGCGCCGTGTGGACGCAATTTCGCGTGTTTTCTTCCTGACGTGCGCCGAGATACTGCGCTACGCGGACATTGACGCCATTGGAAAGCCCAATCAGAAAGCCTGTAAACAGCGTGACGAGCGTTGACGTTGAGCCGACGGAGCCAAGCGCTGTTGCGCTGGAAAATTTACCGACGACAGCTACGTCCGCCATGTTGAACAGCACCTGCAAAAGCTGCGAAAAGATGAGCGGAACGCTGAACAGCAGAATGTTTTTATATAACGACCCTTCGGTCATCTGAATACTGCCCGCACGGGCGGAGAGCGATCTTGCCATACCGACAGTTCCTCTTTTTCGTATCATTTGCCGCAAAAGCGTCCCTATTATAGAGCCTTTCCCCCTGTGCGTCAAGCGGGAAAAATAGATTCCCGGACGTGCCGCAGCGCGCCCGGGACAGGGACTATTTTTCCGCCCGGATGAGGTTCTGATAGAACCGCACCGCGCCGGGCAGGCAGTTATATTCAATGTTCTCGTTCAGACCGTGCATGCCCTTCATCTGCTCTGGGCCGTAGATTACGGGCGCGAAGCGGATGCAGCTTTTGCAGATGGGCTGATAGAACTGCGCGTCGGTCGCGCCGGTCATAACATAGGGGCTTGCGGCAAGACCGGGGAAGGTTTCGCCGATGACGCGCGTGAAGAGCGTAAACGCCTCGCCGTGGATATCGACCGGGGGCGTAAAATCATTCGAGTGGAGCACTTCGGTCGAAAGGCCATGCTTTTCAGCAAGCTTTTGGATGATCGTGAGGCTCTCCTGCTCGCCCTGGTGCGGGATAAAGCGCATGTTGGCGCCCAGCGTTGCCTCCTGCGGGATGACATTGTACGCGTCGGAGCCGGACTGCGTGGTAAAGGCGATGGTGGTCTTCAGCATCGCGCCCGCCTGCGCGCTGACGGCAGGGAGGACGGCCTTTAAAAGCGGGGAGAACAGCCACAGATTGCCCAGCAGCAGCCGCAGGCTGAACGACGACGCGTAACCGGAAAGCGTTCGGAACATGGCAGCGACCTCCGGCAGAAGCTTCTTTTTGAAGGGGCTGCGTGTCTCAATCTCGTTTACAAATGCAGCAAGCCGTGCGATGGGCGTGTGCTTTCCCGGCGCGCTGGCATGGCCGCCGGTAGATTTTGCTGTGAATTTTACGTCGGCCTTGCCCTTTTCAAATACGCCGACCATGGCAAAGTTGCCGGGGATGCCGCCGATCGGCTCGGAGATAATGCCGCCGCCCTCATCGCAGAGCAAAAACAACTCGACGCCGCGGCGCTTGAGTTCGGCGACCAGCTTCGGCGCGCCGTCTCCTGCCCATTCTTCCGTGCAGGATGAGGCCAGATACACGTCCGTGGGCGGCGTGAAGCCCTCGGCCAGCAGCTGCTCGACCGCCTCAAAGAAAGCCATGACGGAGCATTTCGTGTCCGAAGCGCCGCGCCCCCAGACCTTGCCGTCCGCAATATCGCCGGAGAACGGCGCATGGCTCCATTCGCCCTCCGCCGGAACGACGTCCTGATGGCTCATGAGCAGAATGGGTTTTTCCGAAGACCGGCCCTTCCAGTAAAAGAGCAGATTGCCGTCGATTTCGGTTTTTTCAAGCTTGGAGAACACCAGCGGAAACAACTCCGCAAGCGTTTTATGGAACGCGCGGAATTTTTCCGGGTCGTCGCCGCCAGTATGGGAGGTCGTATCGACCTGAATCATTTTGGAAAGTTTTTTTGCCAGCCGCAGCGATTCCTGTTCATCCTCCTGCGGCTTATAATCCGATGTTTTTTTCGGGCTGAGCAGCGTCCGGACGACCGCGATGAGTATCAGCAGCAGCAAAACGCCCGGGATCAGCAGCAGATATTTCATACTTGCGCCTCCTTGCTGGCCTTTTTCTTTTTATAGATCGTATACGCGATGCCGATTGCAAGCGCCCCGGAGGGGATGATCATAAAGCTGGTGGACGAGATCAGCCCCGGCACGAGCGTGAACAGAACGCTCATGACAGCCAGCGGCGCAATGGCTACGACGATATTCTTGCGGTAATACTGATACGCCATCGCGCCGAAGAGGGCCGGGACGACGTTTGCGAACGCGGGCTGCAGCGCGGGACTCTGCAGAACCGGCTGCAGCGGCTGGAGCGCCAGCACGCCGAGCGCCAGAATCACAATGGTTACAAGCGATGATGTGGCAATCGAGAGTGTAGACACGATCTCGTTTTCCGCCGTGCCCGTCTTGACACCTGCCAGATCGCGGGCATTTACCGCGCAGGGGATTTTCATGTTGATGAGATTGCCGGTGATAAACGCGAGATAGCCGCCGCCCGCGCCGAGCATCGGCGTGTAGATCAGAAATTCCGCAACGCTGCTGACCGTCCACACGAGGCCGACGGATAAAAATCCCCGGGCCGTTGCGCCGAGATCAGGATACGCGCCAAGCAGGCCGCCAATCACAAACGGCGCGCCAAGCAGCAGCGCGACGGTCAGGATGCTTAATACGCGGCCAAGCACATGCGTCTGCTTGCTGTACTGCGCCCAGAGGGCGTCTTTCTGTTTCTGTTCCATCCTGCATCCCTCCTCAGATCAGTCCGACCAGCACGGCTGCCGCCATGCCCGCGAGCATACTGCCCGCGATTGAGAAATTTTCAACCCATGTGATGTGCTTTTTCTCTGCCAGATACACAAACAGTGCCATCACGCCTGCCGACACCGCCGCGACCAGCAGCGGCGTCCAGTCCCCGGAGAAGGTGAACCGGCCATTCGAGGAAATAAAGCCGCCGAGATAGCTGCCGATGTATGCGCTGACAAGGCCGATGAACATAGCCGTCATGGCGAGATCACCGAAGCCCGCCGCGCCCGTTCCGCTGCCGGAACCGGACGAGAGTTTCCGCGTATAGCGCTTGTTGAAGAAGATGGACAGGACGATGCCCCAGATGATGCACAGGCTCATAAGCAAGGCAATGGTCGCAAAGCCCTGCGGGGTCATTTCGGCAGCAGACAGACTCTTCATGCCGACCTGCTCGGCCGCCGCCTGCGCCACCTGCGTCTCATAGTGGAGCGCGCCGATCACGGACAGGCGAAGCCACGGCCATGGCGTGCCGAGACTGCCGGACAGGGCGATGACGCCCAGCAGAATGCCGACGCTCGGCAGAGCCGAAAACGTCGCGCTGGAGACGACCACGCACTTTAATTTGACCGGGTCCATGCCAAGCGCAAGCCCGGCCCTCCACGCGCGGATGAGGAACACGATGCAGATGAGCGCGACAAACGCGACAATGCCGCCGCAGATGGCATACATCGCCGAGCTGTTCAGCTGCGATAAAATAGACATAGGCACACTCCTCCCTTTTTCTGTGACCAGTATACCATGCTTCCGCGTGAAAACATAGCCTGATTCAAAAAAACGTTCCCGGATTTAGCGTATTCCAAAGGCTCCCCTTGGGCCCAAGGGGATGCGAGCGCTGCATATTACGGGGCACTCTGAAATCTGTAATAAATCCCCTCCGTCATTTGCTGACCCAAATGCCACCTCCCCTTACCGCGCAGAGCGTGGCAAGGGGAGGCTTTGGGAGGCTCCGGCGAATCCGTACTGCTTTACAAATTTTGAGTGCAAGGCTGATTTATCGCAGCCATTCAAAGGCAACTGCTCACAAATTCGGAGTTCCGTAACAGGCGGCGCGTACAACAGCGTCTGCAGGGTGACTATGTGTGTTCGTAGAGACTTAAGCATTGGGGCTTGCCTGAATTGTACCCGTAGTACGCACCAAACCGTAACCAAGCGCCCCTTTTCTCCCCATTCTTTTCCGGCAAGACGGAAAAGAATGGGCCGCCGGAGGTGCGTCGGAAACGGCCTCGACGGAACGAGTCTCCGCTAAGCGCGAAGCCTCTTATCCTCTGAGCCCGTTTCCTCCTTTCCAAAGCGCAAACGCTACGCTGGTTTGCACTTTGGTGGTTAGGCCTCGCCGGAACGAGTCCCCGCGCCATGCGCGAAGCCTCTTATCCTCTGAGCCCGTTTCCTCCTTTCCAAAGCGCAAACGCTACGCTGGTTTGCGCTTTGGTGGTTAGGCCTCGACGGAACGAGTCTCCGCTATGCGCAAAGCCCCGTTTCGCCATAGCGGCGAAACGGGGCGGATTTTTATTCTTCCGGTTTTTCCGGCGGCATCTGCGCGTCGATGGCGTCGTTGATAAAGCGGTTCATGCTCTTTCCCTGCGAGGCGGCATAATCTGCGATCCGCTTGCGCTTGCCCTTCGGAACGACAACGCTGATAAAATCATATGCTTTTTTGTTGTATCGCGCCGTCGCTTCCTTCTGCGCGTCTGAATACGCCATGCTCTCACCTCGTGCTTATACTACTGTAAGTATGAGACAAGGTGTATAATTCTATAAGTATATATTTGTTAGAATGAAACAATTTACATACTTATACAAGTATATTATAATGGAAATATCAAGAAAAACCGTGGGAGGATGCACCATGCAATATGAAAAACTGTACGCCGAAATGGTAGGAGCCGCAGAACAAGCGGTTGAAGCAATCGAGCGCGGAAACTACGGACAGGCGAAGGATATCCTGATCTCTGCCGAACAGCGCTGCGAAGCGCAGTATCTGGAAGCGTCTGAAACTCCCGGTGGGAACAATACGGTGCCATCAACATAAGGCCCGGCACATCAGCGCTGTTTTACATAGTTCCTACGGGAATTGCGCAGAGTTTGTACCACTTTATGAAAAAATGGATTTTTTAACATAAAAAAGGCTGCCGAATGGCAGCCTTTTCGATTTTGATCTTATCGTTTCTCTGTCAGAATCCCGCGCAGATCGTAGATTGCGTGACGGGGGCATTTGACGGCGCATTGGCCGCAGGACAGGCAGACGGATTCGTCGATGTAGGAGAGATTGTCCGTCACGGTAATCGCGCCTGCCGGACATAGCTTTTGGCAGATGCCGCAGCCGATGCAGCTGACCTCGCACATCTTCCGCGCGTCCTTGCCGGGGTCTTTGTTGGAGCACTTGACGACGACGGGGTTCGCGCATTCATGGATGCGGATGAGTTCGCGCGGGCATTCACGCACGCACTTGCCGCAGGCGATGCACTTGTCCTCGTTGACCTCGGCCACGCCGTAATCGTTCAGAGCAATGGCCTCGAATCTGCACACGTTCACGCACAGTTCGCAGCCGACGCAGCCGTATTGGCAGTCTGCCGTGGCACGGCAGCCGCCGTTGCAGGCGACGAAAGCTGCCTGATAGGGAAAGCGTTTCTTGACAGCCATAGTTACTTACCCTTCCTTTCGTACGGCGTATTGGCAAGCGGCAGCTTCGTGCGGCGTTCGCCGTCGTAGCGGAAATAGGCGTCGGCAATGGCGGGCGCTGTGGGAATTGACGTAATTTCGCCGATACCGATCGCGCCGCAGGCGACATCGAGCCCCGGCTTGTCAACCACGATGGGGACGATCTTCGGGATCTCATGCGCCCGGAACAGGCCGAGTTCGCCGTACTTTTCGATGGGCTTGCAGTTGCCGTCAATCGGATACTGCTCGCGCAGGGCGTAGCCCATGCTCATGACGACGCCGCCTTCGATCTGGCCCTCGCACGAGCGCGGGTTGACGGCCTTGCCAACGTCATGCGCGGCGACGAGCGATTCAACCTTCCCGGTCTTCTTATCCACGACGCACATCTGCGTGGCGTAGCCGTAGGCAACATGAGAAACAGGATGCGGCACATCCGCGCCAAGCTTATCGGTCTTGGCAAGATATTCGCCATAGAATTCCTGCCCGGCAAGCTCCGCAAGCGTGTGGGTTTCCAGCGCTGCGGCAAGCTTTTCACAGGCACGCCGGCACGCCTCGCCCGTCACAAGCGTCTGACGGGAGCCGGAAGTGTCGCCGGAGTCCGGCGCGATCCAGGTATTCGAGCGCTCGTAGACGATATCGCTGCGTTTCAGCGGTGTATTTGTAACAATCATCTGCACGAGCACCGTACCGACGCCCTGACCAATGCACGAAGCGCCCGCGTAGATATGGACCTTCGCGTCGTTTTCCACGATCAGCTTGCAGCGGCCCCAGTCGGGGATGCCGACGCCGACGCCCGCGTTTTTCATTGCGCAGGCAATGCCGACAGGCTTTCCCTGTTTCATTGCCTCGTCGTAATACGGCTTGACTGCCTCAAGCGTTTCGACAAGGCCCGTTTCCGCGCCCACGATCTGGCCGTTCGGCAGTTCCTGTCCGGGCCGAATGGCGTTGCGGTAACGGATTTCCCACGGGGTGATGCCGACCTTGTCGGCCATTTCGTTCAGAAGCGTCTCGGTGGCGAAGCACGTCTGCGTGACGCCGAAACCGCGGAACGCGCCTGCGGGCGGGTTGTTGGTATAATAGGCCGTGCCCTCGATCTCGAAATTCTGATAGTTATAGGGGCCGGCTGCGTGTGTGCACGCGCGTTCGAGCACCGGGCCGCCCAGAGAAGCGAACGCGCCGGTGTCGGAGTAGACCTTGGCCTTGACGCCCTGAATAATGCCGTTTTCATCGCAGCCCATGGTGAAGTCCATCCAGAACGGGTGGCGCTTGGGATGGATGAGCAGCGACTCGGGCCGCGTCAGCTTGACCTTGACGGTCTTGCCGGTTAGATAGGTGATGAGCGCGGCATGATGCTGAACACTCATGTCTTCTTTTCCGCCGAAGCCGCCGCCGACCAGCTGATTCTGCACCCGGACCTTATCCGAGCCCAGCAGAAGCTTGCATTCGTGCAGCGTTGTGTGTGAGGACTGGTCGGTCGAGAGTACCATGACGTAGCCGTCCGGATCGATGTACGAGACAGCGCACTCCGGCTCTAAAAACGCGTGTTCTGTCCAAGGCGTCTCGAAATGCTGCGAGATCACATATTTGGAGTTTTTGATGGCCGTGTCCGCGTCGCCGCGGGCAATATGCTTATAGGCCTGCACGTTCGATTCTTCCTCGTCGAACACGAGCGGTGCATTCTCTGCCCACGCCTCGGACGGGTTATGGACGGCGGGCAGCGGTTCATATGTCACCTTTACAAGCTTTTTCGCTTTTTCCAGAATTTCAGGCGTTTCCGCGACGACAAGCGCGATCGCGTCGCCCAGATAATGCGTCAGTCCGCCGATGGGGATGAGCGAATACTGGTCGTGCTTCAGATGGCCGACTTTATTTTCACCGGGGATATCCGCTGCCGTAATGACGCGCACGACGCCTGGCAGCGCCTCCGCCTTCGACGCGTCGATGGCAAGGACTCTTGCGCGCGGATACTGGCTGCGGACGGCGGAGCCGTAGCACATGTCGGGCAGGTACCAGTCGTCGGGATATTTACCGTAGCCCAGAACCTTTTCTTCCACGTCGATGCGGTGGACGCTCGAGCCGAGCTTCCAGTCATTCTCCGACGCTTCGGGGATCACGCCCTCGCGGCGGCATTTTGCCGCCAGACGTACGGCGTCGAAAATTTTGGCATAGCCTGTGCAGCGGCAATAATTGTTGCGCAGGGCGTAGCGGATCTGATCGTCCGTTGGATTCAGATTCTGATCGAGCAACGCCTTTGTGCAAAGCACCATGCCAGGAATGCAGAAGCCGCACTGCACCGCTCCGGCCTCGCCGTAGGCGTAGGTGTAAAGCTTCTTTTCCTCATCCGTCAGACCCTCGACGGTGATGATGTGACGGCCTGTCAGCGAATCGGTGAACGGAGTGCAGGCGCGGATGGGAACGCCGTCGATGAGCACGGTGCATGCACCGCAGGCACCCTCCGAACAGCCGTCCTTGACGCTCGTCAGGTGCAGCGTATCACGCAGATAGCGCAGCAGGCGCTGGTCCTTTTCCGCCGTGACTTCCGTTCCGTTTACAAAAAATACGGCCATGGCAAAAAACTCCCTTCATTTGAATCTCGGCTCTCACGTCACAGCCGCAGCTGTTCTCGGCACATGGCCACCGTAATTCCGAAGTTTCCCGGCCACGGGACATAATTCCTAAAAATCTTTTATGATTATACAATATTTTTTTGCATGTTGCAAGGAATGGCACATGGAGGCGTTATTCTATTTATAAATAACGCTTGCCCCTATCACTTGTACCTAGAGCAGACAGATATGGTACCCATCCGTCTCCAAAGACAGTGACTTGAACAGCGCCTCGGTCTTCTCCCGGTTTTCCGGCGCTGTGCGCCAGCCGAGGCCGCAGTCCGCGGTGATCTCGCGGGGAACGGGGATGATCCTGCCGGGCAGACCCGCCTGTTCGCAGGCCTTCTCTGCCGCCATGGCGGCGCTGGTGGTGTAAAATGTGACGATGAGCCACTGCTTTTTCTCTCTCATTGCTCTGCCAACTCCCGGACTGCGGCGATGGCCGCGTCCGTCTCTTCCTCCGTGTTGTAATAGCCGAAGCTGAAGCGCACCGCACCCTGCTCCACCGTGCCGAGTGCCTTGTGCATACGCGGCGCGCAGTGTGCGCCGGCCCGGACGGCAATGGCATAGTCCTCTGCCAGTGCGTCTGCGATTATGGACGACTCCTCGTTCCGGATATTGAGCGCCACGACTGGCGCACGCATCGAACTCGAAAAATCGCCGTAGACGTGCACGCCGTCCACATCCCTTACACCCTCATAGAACCGGCGGGCCAGCGCGAGTTCGTGCGTGCGGATTGCGTCCATGCCCGTCTCCCGGATGAATTCCACGGCGGCAAGCAGACCCGCGATGCCGTGACCGTTGCGCGTTCCGGCTTCGAGCCTTGTCGGGTACTGCGGCGGCTGCGATGGCAGAAACGTCTGTACACCTGTCCCGCCGACGCACCACGGGCGGATGTCCACGCCCTCCGCGACGCAAAGGCCACCCGTGCCCTGCGGGCCCATGAGGCTCTTGTGGCCCGTAAAGCACAGAACGCTGATGTGCTGCGCGCACATATCGATGGGGAACACGCCCGCCGTCTGCGACGCATCGACGACAAACAGCAGTCCGTGCGCCGCGCAGAACGCGCCAATGCGCGCCAAATCAAGCAGGTTCCCCGTCAGATTTGAGCCTGCCGTACAGATAACGGCTCTTGTGTTTTTTTGCAGCAGCCGGTCAAAACCGGCATAGTCGATGCACCCCTGCCGGTTTGCCGGCAGGAAGCTGACCGAAACGCCGCGTTCTTTCTCCCGGTACAGGGGGCGCAGGACGGAATTATGCTCCAAATCGGTCGAGAGAACGTGATCGCCCGGTGCAAGCAGTCCGGAGATGGCAATGTTCAGCGCTTCGGTCGAATTGGCTGTGAAGCATACATGGTCGGCACGTTCGCAGCCGAAAAGCGCAGCCAGCGCCTCGCGTGCGGCATAGATCGTCCGCGATGCGGTAAGACTTTCCGCGTGCGCGCTGCGCCCGCTGTTGCCCATGGTCTGCATTGCGTTCACAACTGCGTCAATCACGCACGGCGGCTTGCGCAGCGTTGTGGCCGCGTTGTCAAGATAGATCATTCCGTCGCCCTCCCGTCAGATGGAACTATTATAATACAGAAACCGGGCGGACTGCAACGCAGTCC